>LIDZ01000224.1_pt1 | contig 31312 bp, 29 predicted proteins | sample 644651 | NCBI WGS metagenome assembly LIDZ01 (sample SAMN03856242, study PRJNA289617) | food metagenome | isolation source: wine grapes on drying loft during traditional withering process | host: Vitis vinifera cv. Corvina | place: Italy: Gargagnago di S. Ambrogio di Valpolicella | collected 2014-01 | reverse complement strand
ACCACTTTCTGGATTAACACTTAAAACAATTGTTGGGAATCCTTTACCATCTGGATATCCAGCTTCAGCTAATAATTTTTTTGCTTCTTCTACATTTCCCTTTGGATCAAAGTAACTCTTTTCGGCAAAGTCTTTTCCATCTTTTGATTTAATTCCTTCTGGTACAAAGCCATGCGCCGCAATTTGCCCACCTTTAGTTACATTATTAATAATTGATTCTCTATCGATAGCAAGGTTTAAAGCCTTTCTTACTTTAACATCTGATAAAACCTTCGCAGCTTCTGGATCTACCTCTTTTGCTTTATCCGAAACATTAATTGAATAATAATAAGTTCCTAGTAGTGGGAATATCTTAGCACTACCATCTTTTACAGCTGCTTGAACTTCTGATTTAGGAACGAAATAAACCATATCAAATTGACCTGATTTATAACTTGCCCATGCAGAAGTTTCTTCAGCAACAAGTTTTATATCTAACTTACTAAGTTTAACTGAATCTTTAGCATAATAAGTATCATTCTTTTCTAGTACTATTTCATCTTTTATCTTATAATCAGTAATTTTGAAAGCACCATTTGAAACATATGTCGAAGCACTGTTTGCCCAATCTTTATTTCCTTCAACAACTGTCTTATTTACTGGGAAGTAACATGGGAATGCAGTTAAGTCTAAGAAATATGAGCATGGAGCAGCTAAAGTAACTTCTAATGTATTATCATCTATAGCTTTAACTCCAACTTGGTCTGCAGTTGCTGTTCCTGCATTGTATTCTTCCGCATTTTTAACATAGTACATTTGATATGCATATTCAGCAGCAGTTTCAGGATTCATTACTCTTTTCCATGCATATTCAAAGTCGCTTGCCTTAACAGTATCTCCATTTGACCATTTCACATCTTTTTGTAAGTGGAATGTATAAACCGTTCCATCTGTAGAAATATCAACTTTTTCAGCTACTCCTGGTATTGCTTTATTGTTTTCATCTAACTTATATAGACCTTCAAACACATTAGATAATACAATACCAGCATCAACTGCTTGATTTAATGCAGGATCTAGAGTTTTTATATCTCCGCCTAAATTAAAAGTTATTGCTTGCTCACTAGTTGTTGCTTTTTCACCACTAGTTGAGCTACCACAGCCAGTCAACACTGACATCCCTACTGCTGCTGTTAGAACAATTGCAAATATTTTTTTAAATTTACTTGTCTTCATTATATATTTCCCCCTTAAAATTGATTATTTATTATAATATCTACTAAAGTTATTGTTACAAAAAACTTTAACAGTATACTATTACTTATTGATAAATTTTATTTACATAATCCACTAAACTTTTTAATAAATTTATATGTTTAATTGCTTTTACATAAAATTAACTAATCATATAAATGACATGCCACAAAATGTCCTGGTTTAACTTCTTTTAATTCTGGATCCACATCCCCGCAAATTGTTTTTGCATATTTACATCTTCCTTTAAATCTACAACCTGGTGGTGGATCTATAGGAGAAGGAATATCTCCCTCTAAAACTATTCTTTGACTATTTTTAGCAGCATCTGGATCTGGTATTGGTACTGCTGAAAGTAACGCTTGTGTATATGGATGTAATCCTTCTGAATATACTTTATTACTTTCTCCTTTTTCAACCATTCTTCCAAGATACATAACACCAATATGAGTTGATATATGTTTAACCATTGAAAGATCATGAGCTATAAAAAGATAAGTTAATCCAAGTTCTTCTTGAAGTTCTTCAAGCATATTTATAACTTGAGCTTGAATTGAAACATCAAGCGCTGATATTGGTTCATCACATATTATTAAAGAAGGCTCTACAGCTAATGCTCTTGCAATACCTATTCTTTGTCTTTGTCCTCCTGAAAATTCATGAGGATATCTATTTATATGATCACTTGCAAGACCAACCTTTGATAAAAGACTTCTTATTCTTTCTGTTCTTGCTTTCCCTGTTAATAGTTTATGAACATCAAGAGCTTCGCCAATTATATCTCCAACAGTCATTCTTGGATTTAATGATGCATATGGATCTTGGAAAATCATTTGCATTTCTTTTCTTAGTGGAACCATATCCTTAACTGAATTCTTTGTTATATCTTTTCCATTAAATATTATTTGCCCTGATGTTGGTTCATAAAGCTTTAGTATAGTTCTTCCTGTCGTTGTCTTACCACAACCAGATTCACCTACAAGCCCTAAAGTCTCTCCTCTTCTTATTGAGAATGAAACTCTATCTACTGCTTTAACATAACTCTTACCTTTAAATAAACCCTTCTTTGCAGGGAAGTATTTACATAAATCTTTTACTTCTAAAATCATATCTTCCTTATCTTCCACTACTTTATCCTCCTTATAGGTGATTCAACTTTTGGTGCATCTTCATGACATAACCAACATGCCACTTGATGTTTTTCTCCTACTTCGAACTGTGGAGGCTGTTTTTGAAGGCAAATCTTCATTGCATAGTCACATCTAGCTGCAAATGGACATCCAACTGGTGGATTTAATAAATCTGGTGGCTGCCCTTCAATTGGAATAAGTTTTTCTTTAACATCTTCCTTAGGATTCGGAATACTTCTTAAAAGTCCCCAAGTATAGGGATGTTTTCCTCTGTAAAATATATCTTCTGTAGTTCCAGTTTCTACTATTATCCCACCATACATTACATTGATTTTACTACATACATCCGCAACAACCCCTAAATCATGAGTTATTAAGATTATTGACGTATTAAGTTTTTCCTTTATGTCTTTCAACAAATCTAAAATTTGTGCTTGAATTGTAACATCTAATGCTGTTGTTGGTTCATCAGCTATAATAAGCTTCGGTTCGCAAATTAAGCTCATAGCTATCATTGCCCTTTGTCTCATACCACCTGAAAATTCATGAGGATATTGTTTCATTCTTTTTTCAGGACTTGGTATCCCAACCAATCCAAGCATTTTTATAGCTTCTATTCTCGCTTCTCTTCTATTGATTTTTCTATGTTTTAATAGGGGTTCCATTAATTGATCTCCTATTGTATATACTGGATTTAATGATGTCATAGGATCTTGGAATATCATCCCTATGTCATTTCCTCTTATAGCTTCCATTTCAGATTCTTTAATATTTGAAATATCTTTACCATTAAAATGTATTTCTCCACTTGCAAGTCTTCCATTATCAGCAAGTAGTCTCATAATTGACATCATAGTAACACTTTTACCGCAACCTGATTCTCCAACTATACCTAGTGCTTCACCTTTTTCTAAATAAAATGATATGCCTCTTACAGCATGTACTTCACCAGCACTAGTTTTAAAGGAGGTTTCCAAGTTCTTTACATCTAATAACTTTTCCATTCTTTTTCTTCCTCCTATCTCTTATTCTTAGGATCTAATGCTTGACTTAATCCATCCCCAAAGAGGTTAAAAGCTAGTATGATTATACAAATCATGGCTGATGGGAATAATAATTGAGATGGATATGTATAAATAGCATTCATTGCATCATTTGCTAATGTTCCAAGTGATGCTCTTGGTGCTGCAATTCCTAATCCTAAAAAGCTTAAAAACGCTTCAGTAAATACAGCTTCTGGAATTAATAATGTTAATGTAACCATTATTGATCCCATACAGTTTGGTATTAGATGCCTTATTAGTATTCTAAAGTTTGATGCACCTAATGACTTTGCAGCAAGAACAAATTCTTGTTGCTTTAATTGAAGTACATCTCCTCTTACTATTCTAGCCATTCCAATCCAATAAGATATAGAAAGAGCTAATACAATTGTTAAAAGACCACTTCCCGAATCTCCTGGTTTACTTAAAATAGCCATAAATATTATTACATATATAGTTAATGGAATTGAAGATATGACATCTACTATCCTCATTAATATAGTATCTACTATTCCTCCAAAGAAACCAGCTATTCCACCATAAAATACACCAATGACTAAATTTATAAATGCCGCCAAAACTGCAATAGCTAATGAGTATCTTGCTCCATAAAAAATCCTAACGAATGTATCTCTTCCAAGATTATCTGTTCCAAACCAATGTTCTAATGAAGGCTTTAAATAAGTTGCTTTTAATTCATTTGCAGCATAATCATATTTAGATAAAAATGGAACTAGAATCGCTGCCGCAATTACAACTATTATTACTATCAGGGATACTATTGCCATTTTATCTTTTTTTAATCTCGTCCAAGCATCTTTCCAGTATCCAACACTAGGTCTAACTGATACTTCAATTTTCTTTTCATCTTCGCTTAGAGGAGTAAATAAGTCCTTGTCGATTTTTAATTGATTTTCCATTACTTTCTCCTCCCTAAACTTCTGTATCTTGTAATTTTATTCTTGGATCAATTACTACGTATAATATATCTACAATGAAGGTAAAAAATATTAACATTGTACAATAAAACACAGTTACTCCAAGTAACATCGTATAATCTCTATTTGTAACTGATTGCACAAATTCATTTCCAAGGCCTGGGATAGCAAATATCTTTTCTGTCACAAAGCTTCCTGTTAAAATACTTGCTACTAGTGGGCCGACATATGTAATTATTGGAATTAATGAATTTCTTAATGCATGCTTAAATATAATTGTACCTTTGCTTAACCCTTTAGCTTTTGCTGTTCTTATATAATCAGCTTTCAATACATCTATTAACTTACTTCTTGTAAGTCTTGTAATAAATGATAAAGATGCTGCCGATAATGCGATACATGGCATTACATAATTCTTCCAGCTATTGAATCCAGTTGCAGGTAATAATTTAAATTCAACAGCTAGTACATATATTAAAACTGCGCCAATTACAAAACTTGGTATAGTAGTACATAAGGTTGCAATAACTACTATTACTTTATCTGGCCACCTTCCATTTTTAAGTGCTGAAAGTATTCCTAAGATTATACCTCCCACTATAGCAACAGCTACTGCTACCACTCCTATCTTTGCAGATGCTGGAAATGATTGAGATATAGTATCTGAGACTTGTCTGCCTTTAAAGATCATCGATTCACCGAAATCACCTTTAACTAGGTTTCCCATATACATTGCATATTGCTCCATTAGAGGTTTATCCATTCCATATTTAGCTTCCATATTAGCTTTAACTTGCGCTGTTAGCTTGTCACTATCAAATGGACCTCCTGGCATAAGCCTCATTAGAAAAAATGTTACTGTTATTACAACCCATATTGTTAATAGGCTTGTAACAAATCTTTTCCCAATATATTTATACATGTTTCTTCCCTCTCCTTCTTTTTACGTTTATATATTAATTTATTAATAATCTAAAGAATATAGAATTGGGCAAAAATCGTTATTTGGGTATATATTTATTTTATTTTTACCGAAAGCGCTTCCATATACGCTTATTATATTTAATATATTAATAGAGTCATTAAACACACTCTATTGTTTAATAACTCCTTTGTTATTTTATTTATTAATTTTTAATTTTTTACCACTAAAATTTAATTTATCATTAACGTAATATTATAATAATAATGTTTTTATCTAAAAGTGTCAATATTTTATTCCAATTAGATAAAACAAAATTCTACAAATACTACTCTTTACTTTTGTTTATTATTCCACATTTAATACTTAATATTGGACGGTTATACCTTCTATATAAATTGCAATATATTTTAATTGTCCTTTAAACCAGCCTTTAATTATAAGTAGACATATAACACAAAATAGACTAGCATGCTGAATTGCTATTTTTGAATATGCCTTAATCTTCATCATTAAAATATAATACTGATTCAGTTTCTCTACAGTATTTAACGCACATACATTGAGCTAATTTTCTTGGGCATCTATAACATAAACAAGTTAAATCTTTACCATTACATTTTTCTTGTTTTAATTCCGTGCAATCTCCACAGTTTACTCCATTCCCTGCTGGCATATACTACAATCACCACTCCTTCAATTTCAATCTACTAATTTAATATTAACTCAAAGTTAGTAAATGTCAACCTATGAACTATATTTACCAAATCCCTAATCTATCTTGTGGTTTAACATACATACCATCTTTCTCTGTGATTCCATATGTCTCATCGAATTTTTGAAATTGTGGTAAAACTCCATTTACTCTGAATTTATTAGGTGAATGAACGTCTAAGCTTAGTGCATATTCTGCATATTCTTTGGTTGTTATCTGACGCCAAGTAGTCGCATAGCTTTCAAAAAATGCTTTATAGTCTGGCTTCTCCATTGTATCTAGTATATCCAAAATACAGGATACGCCACCTATATCAGCAATGTTTTCTCCCAATGTAAGACTCCCATCTATTTTTTTCCCTGGTATTGCTTCTATTTGACTATAAAAATCTTTTATTTGCTCTGTTTTTTCTGTAAATTTTTCATAATCTTCTTTACTCCACCAATTATTAAGATTTCCATTTGAATCATATTGCGCACCGGTATTATCAAATGCATGGCTGATCTCATGTCCAATAATAGCACCAATTCCACCTAGATTGGCCTCTTTAGTTGCATTCGGATCATAAAAATGCCCTTGAATAATTCCACCTGGAATAATAATTGCATTTTCTGTTGCACTATAAAATGCATTAACTGTTTGAGGTGTAAAACTATCTTTTCTTTTATCTACTGATTTATTTATTCTGCTGAATATCTCATCACGTGCAAAAATTCTTAATGTCATTATATTTTCGAAAAGTGATCCACCATCCTTATATGATCTTATATTCAATTTTGAATAATCAATCCAATTTTCTGGATATCCTATTTTTACATCTAATTTGTCTAATTTATCAATAGCATTTTCTTTAGTTGATGCACTCATCCAATCAAGATTATTAATTCGTTTTTTATAAGTCTCTATAATTTCTTTAGTTATATTTTCCACATCTTCTTTAGTCTGCTTAGGAACATATCTTTCTGAATAAAGTCGTCCGACGGCCATCCCCATACTATAGTTTACTATCTCAGTACCTTCTTCTTCTTTTGATACAGAACCAGTTATTCCAAGTAGGCTATTAGAATATTCTTTATTTGCTTTTTTGAAATCCTCACTTAAATAATCTGATGCATGAATTAAATTAACTATCTCAATGTAATTTTTTATAAGAGGAAGATTCTCTTGAATATATACTTTATTAAATGCTTTTAACCATATAGGATCTTGTAGTATGATTTTATTCGCTTTTTCTACGCCTAAAGAATTCATAATAGTTGGTAAATTTAAATTTGGAGCTATATCGTTAAGTTCATTCATAGTATATACATTATAGATTGAATCAATTAAATTTGAAGTTGTAATCCTTTCTTGTTTTCCCATAATAGCTGGTGCTATCATACCTTCAAATTTAAACATGTTCTCTACTTTAGTTTTCGCCTCTTCTTGTGTATATCCACTTAATTCTAAAATTTTATTATAATAGTCTCCAGTTAATTTTTTATTTTTTACAGTGCTTTCTGTTGGATTAGTATATTCATCTGGGTCTCCTAAGCTAAGACCTGTAGGACTCATATATAATACATTAGTTGTAATATCTTTTATATCTCTATCCACTGAAAATTGCATTGTTGAATTTAATATTGCTTTATTACTCCACAATTTTGTAATATCATCTATTGTTTGTGCATCTTTAATATCATCTAAAATCTTTTGAACCGGTTTTAGTCCTTCTTTATTTCTTGCTTCTACATTAAGTGTATTATTATATATATTTATTATTTTCTTTTCATCACTATTTTCTTTATATTTATCTTCATCAATTACTAGCTTATTGAGCATATCCTTTATTTGATATGTTACTTGCTTTTCGACATCATCAAAAGTAGAGGTAGTTGACTTTCCGTCTTCAATTTTTACGGTATTAAGCCAATCATTATTTATTGCGTCATAAAAATCATCTTGTAGCCTTACGCCTTGGCTATTATTTGTAGTTTCGGATTTAGATCCAATCTCTGCAGCTATAGCACTATTATAAGATGTAGGATGCATCATTAACATGAATATTAATATGCTTGCTATAGCCCCTAATCTTTCTATTTTTTTCATTACATAACCTCTCTTCTAGTCTAATTTTCGATAGTTGCTATTGTATAATTTCATTAATTCAGAATTTATATATGTACAGAAAATCTTTATACTCTTAAAAAAAATGGCAACCATATTTATTCTATATATATCAAAACTCTTATCTATTACTTGAATTTATATCAGAAGAACTAAAAATAAAGGTATTAATTTGTATGAATTACCAAAATTAGCAGCTCTTTAATTAATAATTAGGCTTGTCCAAATAAATATAACCATCTAAGTAACTTGTCTGATATATCTCTCTATAGTTGAAAGTTACTCCATGCCACGTTGACTCAGATATATAAATCTTTCCATCATTAATTTTTTCAATAACTGCGACATGCCCACATCCTCCTGAACTTGGTAAATCAGAGTTCCATACTGCAATAGCTCCCACTCTAGGTTCAGATCCATATTGATATTTACCACTTTTTTTATTTGCTTCCCACCATTCGTAAGCATTACCTATAAATCCAGCATCATTCGGTTGCTTGCCAGTAATTTCCCAGGCTCTTCCCCAAGCATACCATGTACAATTACCTTTAATTGTTTTCCCTTGACTGAGAAATGGCGGTGAAAGCCTTACTTTATAAAATAAATTCATATCTGAATAGTAATGTTTATTATCCAAAGTAGGTTGCGCATCTCTTATTATTCCTTTGCCTAACGAATCATCCTCTAGTTTTTCTGTGTTATCGTTCTCTGTATCATCTATAGGCGGCTTGGTCATATTAATATTACTATTAGGCTCTGTGATCTGAGTAGTCGTTACAGGATTTTTAAAGCTCACCCATTTTGAGCTCACCCATCCGTCTATTCCATTGGTGTTTATATGGTAAAATCCATTTTTCTCATCATCAATAATTTTCATTTCTGCACCCTTTGCTAACTTCCCTATCGTAGATGAAGAAGTTGATGCTTCTAATCGAATATTTAATGAATCACTATTTGTGGAGACATATCCTATACGTGAGTCACTATTATTTGTAGCACTTTTTATATTACTTACATCCTCTGATTCATTTTGTATCTCTTGAATTGTTCCCTTATCATCTAGCATTGCGCCACTATCTGAAAAAGTATAATCTTTTCCATCAATCCTAAGAGTTCCCGTTGTCATTTCACCACTAGAATTTGTAAAATACCACGTACCATTATCATTAATCCATCCACTGCTCATTATTCCATCGTCATTAAAATGGTACCATTTTTCATTTATTTTTTTCCAGCCTATGTCCATCGCTCCATTGCTAGATAGATTGTACCACTTTTGATCATATTTAAGCCAACCAGTCTTCATTATTTCATCTGTATTAAAATAATACCAACCTTTATCAATCTCTTTCCATCCAATAGCTTTAACTTTGCCTTCTGACCATTTCCAATTGTTCTCTGAATCTTTATTCCATGTGGCTGAAGCTGGTATAGAATATATATTTGCTATTATTAAAGCTGTCATTCCCACTATTATTATTTTTTTTAAAAATTTTTTCTTCACTTATCATATTCTCCTTTTTATAACTAGATTTTTATAATTTTATTTATCATGTGTACTAATATAATTCCTTAATTTATCATAGATCATATAGTTTATTTTCTAATTATACATAATAAAAGAAAATTAATCCTTATACTTTAAATATTAACTCACTTCTGAATAATTAACAAACATAATTATAACTATCCTGAAATACACTTTAGAAAATATTATAGTAAGTTATTTTTCAATACTTTCATAAAAATAGTGCCTGTTGCTAAAAAATAAAAAATTTATTTTCTAGCAACAGACACTATTTTTGTTTACTACTATTAATTCTTGTAACACTCTAAATTCCTCTAACTTAAAATTTCTGAATTTAATTACATAAAGATTCCTATTATAATTAAAACAATAACACCTGGAATTCCAAAAAATCCCGCTATCAAAGCTGTAATTGGATTAATTGCTAATGAGAAATTAGTATTTATGCCTACTAAATTAAGCTTCGCAATTATAAAATTTACTACGTATAATATAATAACTCCAACTATCCCATTTATAATTATTTTTATTGGCCACTTCAACAGTTTTATTACTAGAAATAATATTATTATTCCTACCACTCCGTATATTAAATCTTGTCCATTCATGTCTAATTTCCCCCATTTTATTTACTCAGCAATTTGCACGCTTCTTTCAATTATATAATCAGTCCCTACACTTAAACCTACTTCTCTTGCTATTGATAACAAGTAATCATACCTGGTCCTTGCAACATTTTCTGAATAAATAGCTACTTCTATCAATTTATAGTCATTAACATTATTAAACATACTACGTGCTACATTTATTTCCATCTTAGCAACTTCCATATCCTCTAATAGTTTTGTATACACGTTTGAGCTATCCGTCTTATTCATCAGGTATTCTACAATTCTCTTTTTATTCATGTAAATCCCTCCAAAACTTCTTATTACCATTTTATCCGTTTATAGGAAGGAATATACATATTTTTAATTTTTAATTCTTTATCTTTGTAACATTTTTTAGTTTATTCATATACTCTGTGATATATAAATATCTCCAATTATGCAAATAGTGAGTTTAAATTTTCATCTATGTAATACTCTTTTATGTCTTTAATATTTTTTAAAGTTCTTTTCTTCCCTCTAATGCTTTAGATAATGTAACCTCATCCGAATAGTCTAAATCTCCACCGACTGGTATTCCAGATGCAATTCTAGTAACTTTAATATCAAGAGGTTTAAGTACCTTAGATATATACATTGCAGTAGCTTCTCCTTCTATATTAGGATTAGTCGCAAGTATTACTTCTATTATATCTTCATTCATCCTTGAAACAAGTTCTCTAATTCTAATATCTTGAGGTCCTCTTCCTTGCATCGGAGATATATTTCCGTGTAATACATGATATACACCATTAAATTCTTTCACTCTTTCAATTGTCATGATATCTTTTGGCTGCTCTACAACACATATAGTCCCATGATCTCTACTTGGATTCGTGCATAACGGACAAGGATCTTTCTCTGTAAAGTTTCCACAGACAGAGCAATATTTAATTGTACCTCTCGCCTTAACTAATGCATTTGCAAATTCTCTCACTTCATCCTCTGGAAGATTTAAAATATGTAAAGTTAATCTTTGAGCAGTCTTTTTACCTACGCTTGGCAATTTAGCAAATTCCTCAATTAATTTTTCTATGGCTACTGGATAAAAGTCCATCATATTTCAAATATCTCCTTTATTAATTATTGCAAAAAAGCATACAGGTTGAAGGATAAGCCAACAACTCTGTATGCTAACTGTTATCATTATTCTTAAGGTATATTCAAAAAAATAATAAGTCAGTATGCTAGTTTATTTTTTATCATATATCTGAATTTCCTAGAATAAGCCGCCTGGCATTCCGCCTGTTAACTTGCCCATCTTACTTGCAGATTCGTCTTCTGCTTTTTTTAATACTTCATTAACCGCACTCATTATTAAGTCTTCAAGCATTTCTACATCATCTGCATCCACGACTTCTGGCTTTATGTTAATTTCTGTTATTTGTTTTTTACCATTTACTTTTACTACTACAGCACCGCCACCTACTGAAGCTTCGAATTCTTTTGTTTCAAGCTCCTTTTGCATATCTTCCATTTGTTTTTGAAGTTTTTGTGCTTGCTTCATCATGTTATTCATGTTTCCTCCACCGAAACCTCCTGGAAATCCACCTTTTGCCATAAAAAAATCCTCCTCTTTTTTTTAATCTTATTTTTTTAATTATAAAACATCTTTTATTAATACTCAAGTTCAACTTATAGTTTATAAGTACAATCTATAATATACAATACCAGATATTTAAAATAGATTTATATATTAACCTTATTCGTCATATACCTCAAACGGTACTCCTTGAATCGTTTGTTTTAATAATTCTTCTTTGTTTTTATATTCTTTATCTTTTTTTACTATGTAATTTACTATTATCTTTTCTTTTAGTGATTCAGAGAAAACATCATTCACAATATCTTTATACTCTGATTTTTGCAATCTTTCTTTATTAAATGCATACATTTCATCATATTCTAATGTAACTACTCCATTGTTAAAACTGTAAGGTTTGGCTGTAACAATTGATGCATAAACAATCATTGCCCTTTTTGATTTAAATTTTTCTAATATTTCAGTCCATGCTCTACCAACATCATCAATTGTTAATGATGAATTAGTATTTATGCCTAGATCCTTTTCATCACTATTTGGAACATTATTTTTAGGTATAGCTCTTTTAGTTTGGTTACTATCATTTGAAGTAATATGCCTAGTAGTATTTATATCTTTTAGTTTTTCATCCATTACATTCGCTTGAGCCATCTGTATATTTCCATTTTTCAGTAACGCTTCAAACTTATTTATTCTTGATAATATAATTTCATTTGAAGTATCATATTCGATTTTGCACATTTTTATTATAGCAAGCTCTAAATATAATCTACTTTGCTTACCTGCTTTTGAATTAAGCTCCGCATCTTGAAGTATTCTAATAGACCTCATTATTTCTTCTACTCTGATTTTGCTACCTTGCTGCTTAACAAGTAAAATATTTTCAAGAGACATATCTAAAACCTCTTCTGGATTATTTATAACCTTTACCATAAGTAGATTTCTGAAATGAGCTGTTAGATCTTTAATAAATAGCTGCATATCCTTGCCTGAATAGACAAGTTTATCAACTATAACCATCGCCTTCTCAATATTTCTATCTATAATTGCATAAGTTATGTCAAATAAGTATTCATTAGTTACAAGTCCTAATATATTGACTAAATCCTCATAGTTGATTTTACTTTCTCCCATAGCAATTGCTTGATCTAATATACTTAATGCATCTCTCATTGCACCATCGCATACTCTTGAAATTAAATCTAAACTTTTTTGTTCACAATTTATATTTTGAGAATCAGTAATCGTTCTGAGTCTATTAGAAATCTTTTTTTGATCTATTCTCCTAAAATCAAACCTTTGACATCTAGATAAAATTGTTATAGGTAGTTTTTGAGGGTCTGTAGTTGCTAATATAAATACTACATTTTTGGGCGGTTCTTCTAAAGTCTTTAAAAATGCATTGACCGCTCCAACAGATAACATATGAACTTCATCCATTATATATATCTTATATTTAGCTTCTTGTGGTGGATATTTAGTATCGTCTATAATATCTCTAATTTTATCAATACCATTATTAGAAGCTGCATCAAGTTCTGTTACGTCAATAGCTAATCCCTCATTTATTTTCATGCACATTTCACACTTATTACATGGCTCTCCATCTTGCAGATCAAGGCAATTCAATGCTTTTGCCATTATTTTTGCAGTGGATGTCTTTCCTGTTCCTCTTGTTCCACAAAAAAGATAAGCATGGGCAATTCTATTGTTTAAAATCTCATTTTTTAATGTTGTAGTTATGTGTTCTTGCCCAATAACATCTCCAAAGATTCTTGGTCTCCATTCTCTGTATAGTGCTGTATAACCCACAGGCTATCACCTCGTCATTTTTTTAATATATGTTTATTATACACTACTAAGTTAGTAATTAATATAAACCGCTCAAATTTTTATAAATCATAGATACTTAGTTACATGAATAAATAACATACCAAAATTCACCTTATCAAATTCTTATTCAACTTTTCAACTTTATTAACTACTTATATTATGCTAAAATAGGTAAAGAATATATTTGAAAAACTATTCAAATATTATAAAATAGCAAGGAGGAATATATATATGAGTTTATATGACGATAAATATTTATCTGTTGCTAATGATATATTAGAAAACGGATACTTCGATAGCAATAGAACTGGAGTTTCAACTTATAAATTACCTCATCAAATCATGCAATTCAATTTAGAAAAAGAATTCCCTATATTAACAACAAAATTTGTAGCTTTTAAAACTGCTGTTAAAGAGCTTTTATGGATATTTAAAGATCAATCAAATGATGTAAAAGCTCTTCAAGCACAGAACGTAAAAATCTGGGATGAGTGGATGATGGATGACGGTACTATTGGAACTTCCTATGGCTGGATTGTTAAGAAATTTCACCAAATTGATAAATTAATAGATGCCTTAAAAAATAATCCTCAAGATCGACGTATGATGCTCAATTTATGGCAAATACCATATTTAGAAGGTGGTGCATTATATCCTTGTTGTTTCCTTACAATGTGGGATGTAACTGATGGAAGACTTAATTGTATGCTTATCCAAAGAAGTGGTGACTGGGGACTTGGTGTTCCATTTAATACATCACAATATGCTGTATTAGTTCATTTATTAGCACAAATTACGGGGCTTAAACCGGGCCTATTTACCCATGTAATAAATAATGCGCATATATATGAAAACCAAGTTGAAGGACTGAAACTTCAACTAACAAGGAGAGATTCTGCATATACTGCTCCTAAACTTTGGATAAATCCTGAAATCAAGAATTTCTATGACTTTATGCCAGATGATATAAAACTTGAAAACTACGAACATCATGCAATAATAAAAATGGAAGTATCAGTGTAATAAAAATCAAGATAGATTGTTAAATAAGTATAGCTTTGTGGAATCAAAATTCTTTTCCTTTAATATTCTTCACCATACTACCATATATATTCTGAAGAATATGCGCCAAAAATGAGGGTTACAATATTAATTGATTGAAAAGCCGGATATTAAATACCTAATAATTTAAGGAGGAATAAAAAATGATATCAATAAGTGTTGCTGTTGCTAAAAATAATGTTATTGGAAAAGATAATAAATTATTATGGCATATATCAGAAGATCTAAAGAGATTTAAAGAGATTACTTCTAATAAAAAAATGATTATGGGTAGAAAGACATTCGAATCACTACCTGGTATTTTACCAAATAGAGAGCACATAGTCATAACTAGAGATGAAAATTTTAAGGTCGCTTCAGATAAAGTGACTATTGTTCATGATTTAAATCTATTGCTTGAAGAGTATTCAAAATGTAAAGATGAAATTTTTGTAATCGGTGGAGCAGAAATTTATAAACAACTTCTTCCTTATACACACAAAATCTATCTCACAAAGATAGATCAAACCTTTGACGGCGATACTTACTTTCCTGAAATTAATTATAATGAATTTAAAACAGAATATACATCAGAACAATTTACAGATGAGAAAAATGGCCTTAATTATACTTTTATAGATTTAGCAAGAAAATAAATTTATGAATATGAACCCCGAAATAAAGAGAATACATTTGTGCGATTGCTGAATATTTTACAAGTACATGCCAATTATTCTTATTTTTAGGTATCTTTTAAAAATATAAGTGCTATTTATAAGTTGAATAGCTGTAAGTTTAAAGTAACTATAATTACTCAATATCTAAATTAATAAAATAAATATGATAGATATAATATTAATTGGGGGCTTTGATATGAAATTCATAACTTTTAAATATGATAATAGAGAACAAGTTGGAATTTTGACCAGGAATGAGCAAGGAATTTATCCAATAAAAACTCTTGGTGTAAACTATGAAACTATGAATGACTTAATAGAACATATGACAGATCAAGAAACCAAAGTTTTGCAATCATGTATAGAAAGAGATAATGATGATGCTATTTCTATTAATAATGTTTGTAAGATGTCTCCCATCCCTAGCCCTAAGCAAGATATTATTTGCTTAGGCATTAATTATATGGCTCATGCAGTAGAATCTGCACGATATAAAAAAGAAGATTTTGGTGGAGATAGATCATATGCTGTGTATTTTTCCAAAAGAGCAAACATGGCGACTGGCTATGGGGATTATATACCTAGCTATCCAGAACTTGTTGATAGTTTAGATTATGAAGCAGAACTAGCTGTAATAATAAAAAAAGATGCTAAAAATGTGACCAAAGAAAATGCTTATGACTATGTATTCGGATATACTATAATGAATGATGTTAGTGCAAGAAATCTACAAACAAGACATAAACAATGGTACTTTGGTAAAAGTTTAGATGGTTTTACACCAATTGGACCTTGGATCGTTACTAAAGATGAATTTACAAATCCACCCGTATTAAAGATATGTTCTAGAGTTAATGGAGAATTAAGGCAAGATAGTAGTACTGATCTTATGATTACTTCTATAGAAGATGTAATTCATGAACTATCTCAAGGAGTTACCTTAAGGGCTGGAACTATCATTGCAATGGGAACACCTTCTGGTGTAGGAATGGGATTTGAACCGCCAAAATTCTTAAAATCTGGCGATGTAGTAGAATGTGAAATCGAAGGTATAGGATGCCTACAAAATACTGTTAAGTAAAGTTAAAATCCAAGATTTATATACTTTAACTTTAACCATCAGGCTAATTTAAGTTAAATTTTATTTTTATAACCAAAATAGGATAAGAAAATGAGGGTATTTCATTTGTGAAATACCCTCATTTTCTTATCCTATTGAGTTTTATGTTAATCCTATTGAAGAATAACCTAATTTAAAATTTTCAAGTGTAATTAAATATTAAAATAAACCATGCACCTCGCGTTGTTATTAGTTCTCTATACGTTACTTTTGCAGTTAGCTCAGACCAGATTGATCCACGGCACATGGAAGAAACCACTTATCGCTGCTTCCTTCCAGATCTGACGAGTTTCATGGGCTTCCATTGCGTGGGACCCAGTCATCAACACCACTTACAAAAGTCAGACTATAGATTACTAATACCTAAGCGAGGAATTAAATCCTGCTATAGCGGATTGCAGGTTACAGGGCACCGCTGACTCCCCATCTAGCATGGCAATGGTGGAATGTCGAGGAATTGAACCTCAAAATTTTCTTTAGATAAAAAATTTTCGTCCCCAATGGACGCCAGACCATATTAATCATTGCTCATTTTTGATACTTGTTAATGATAACATATAAGAACTTTAAATTCAAGTTTATTCTATTAGGTGCTTATATTAATTTTTTATACTATCAGTATATTGTTAACTTATAGCGAATAGTTCACTTATCTTTTATATTTTTTTAAATTAAGAACTTTAATAATCAAAGTAAATACTATTAATAAACTTATTGTCAATATTAATTCAATCATGAAAAACTCTTCTGGTAATGCATTTATTATTGGATCAGTTACCGGATCAAATATCCAATAATCATTTTTAAAAAATATCTTATGAAAAAAGTAAAACGTCTCTGAAAAATCTATCGTTGCCATTATAGAAATAGATAAAAATATCAAAATTATAATATTTACACTATTATTAAAGCTTTTTGCGATACCTAATCTCAGATTATTATTTTTATTAAATATTATTTTGAAAATCATTGTACTAATGAAAATAATACTAATTATATATAGAAATATAAATATCTGTTTCACCTCAAAAAAATGAATTTTTCCAAAATTACTCATGGGGAGATTCTTAAAAACTAATTCTTTATTAAATGGATTCTGCACATAATTAATAATTGATCTATAATTCTTAATCAATATTTCTTTCGATAACCCAGTATAGCTATTTAATCCATATTTATCTATTATATATCCGTATACAAATGTTGCATTTAAAACACCTAAAACTGCAATAGAAATAATAGAAATCGCATAAAATATATCTCTAAAAATCATTTTTAGGATTTTTAAATAAACATTATTATATATGATAAACTCACTTCCTTTATAAAAGTTAAAACAGTTTTGCAATTATATATGTAAACACGCTTAAATTTTAATTTATATAGCTTCCTATTCTTATATAATATCTCAATAGGAAGCTGTATAAATATAGTTTTAATTATGTATATCTATACATAATTAAACTTACTCCTTATTATCTAAATACTTTTATACGTTCTTCTAATGAATTATATTGCTTTTCATCAGGTAATATAGTTGGCTTTCCAAAAGGCATTTGAGCAATTAACTTCCAATTAGTTGGTACCTTCCATTCTTTCTTTACATCTTTTTCAATCAGTTCATTATAATGTTGTAATGAGACGCCAAATCCCTCAATTTCTAATGAAGTCCATATAACATATTGATGCATTCCACTTGTTTGCTCTGACCAAGTTGGAAAATTATCTTTATATGGTGGAAACTGTTCTTGTAAAGATTTAATTGTGCTCTTATCTTCAAAAAATAAAATTGTAGCATATCCATTCTTGAATGAATTTATTTTTTCTTCAGTTGAGCTAAATTTGTCAGCTGGAACAATCTTTCTTAAAGCCTCTTTGGTAATATTCCATAGCCTATCATGTTGTTTATCTAATAATAAAATCACCCTTGTACTTTGCGAATTAAATGCTGATGGAGTATGCTTTATCGCATGCTCAATAAGACCTTCAATTCTTTCATCTGAAGTAACTGTTTCTTTGCTGATTCCATAAAATGAACGCCTATCTGCTACAGCATCATAAAAATTTTTCCCCATATTAACATTCCTCCTATATAATGATTTAGAAATATATTACAGTGTATTTTTCTCCATCGAAATATTTACTTCAATGATCATATCATTTACTCCCATTTCTACGCAAACTACTTTGTCAGAATTTGCATTTGCTGTAAATTCACCATGAATAAGAGTCGGTGTGGATATATTTATATTTATATTATCATTCGAAAAATTAGTTGCTACGTTTGCGGTCAACATATTTGTAAGCTCTGAAATTGCACTTTGAGCTAATTCATCAAAATTATCTACAGGCATGCCCATCATCATTGTTGATGCAATTTTCTTTGCATCATCTAAACTAAGTCCATAAATAATGTTCCCTCTAATGTCACCAATGATACCAACAATAATCATAACTCCTGGACTTTGTATAAATCTACCTTTTAAGCTTATTCCTTTTTTATGAACATTTGCTAATCCTAGTTGAGGCAGAACACTTGCAAAAGAATTCAAAATAGGATTTATATAATTGACATCCATTCGCCTTCACCTCTTCCAAACCCTATACTTATTGATAGGTCTCCAAATTGCGTTTTTGCATCTGCAGAATAGGCAGCCTCTAATTCTGCTTTTGATATACTAATCGATTCTCCATGAAATGTAGTTGGAGGCGCAACTCTTAGTCCAAATATTTTATTCTTCTTATTTATCATTGAGCATGCATTTCCTGCAATCATATTTGATATTTCAGACATAACATTAAGAATCTCTTCATCATTTTTAGGCTCTCTTTTAAGTAATGAGCTTGCTATATTTCGTGCAGTTTCAAATGACATATCGAAAATTGTCCTTCCTGAATATTTTCCTATAACACCCATAACAATTGATACACCTTGACTAGATTTTTCTAAATTAATATTACTTTCATTGTCAATTTCTGGAAGAGTTTTTGTAAGTTTATTAAAGACGTCCAATAAAGCTTCTTTAAATACTCCAGAATATAATCCTTCTAATTCTAAAAACAATTCTGAATCTGACATAACTCTATTTATTAATAGAGTTAACTCTTCTGCATCAACTGGTTTCTGTGCATAACCACATACATGGAGTTTTCTGGCTTTTCTTACAATCTCATCATCCATCATAGAACTAACAATTATAACCTTAATATTAGTATCTATTTTATGTATTTCTCTTGTACATTCAAATCCATCAGTTCCTGGCATAGTCATATCCATTGTAACCAAATCTGGCTTTAATTTAGTGACCACTTCAATAGTTTCCTGCAAAGAACTTGCTTCTCCTACAACATTAAACCCATTTTGTGTTAACATATCCCTCAACAAAGCAATTTGAAAAGGTGAGTCATCAACTATAACAATATTCACATTTTTCATAATTCCATCTACCCCTTTTATTTATTAAACAATATAATTAATTTATATATTTTCAATACATATTTTTTGTATTCTCTAATTTTATCAAATACTTCTATTATATCTATTTTTTATAAACTAATCCTATTATTATTATATTTTAAAATTCAACAATACTCAACAGAATTCAGCATATAGTAATTATAACTTTTTTTGTAATATCTAATAAGATACATGCAAAAGATAAAAAAATTCAACATTATTTTTTATCTTTTGTTATTATGTTACCATATGGAACCTCAATTACGTCTAATATAAACATAAAAATAGGAATTCCAATAATTAATCCTAAGACGCCGGCAATATGTTCGGATACTATCAGTATACTTAATGTATAGAATATAGGAAGCTTAGTTTTTGAAGACATTAACTTTGGATTTAATATGTACGCTTCAAATGCATGAAGTAATGCTATTAATATAAGTACGTACGCTACCTGCACTAATCCTCCATTATTAAAAGCAACTATACTTAATGGCACTAGTGATATAATTACTCCAGCTACAGGAATAAGTCCGAGCAACATAACCATCATTCCAAAACCTAGTAAATGAGGGAACCCAATTATCCATAGTCCAATTATAGATAGGAATCCATTAATTGTAGCTATAACAATCTGCACTTCAATAACTTTACCAAACGAAGAAATAAATTTCTCCCAAAAAAATTCTAGTTCACTACAAATCCCAGAAATTTTGCTTTGTTTAAATTTATATGTAAATTTAATTATTTTTTCTTTTTCTAAAAGGAAAAAGATGCTTAAAATCAAAGCAACTATAATATTAATTGCTAATCTACTTATGTTTGAAATAGACTGCATAATATAGTTTATACCTTCTGTAGAAAAGATAGTCTCATAAATTTGATCTAATTTGTCTTTTATTAAATTAATGACTTGATTATCTTGAGACGTACTATATATCTCATGTATTTGTTTAACAACCTGTCTAAATTCATGTATAACTAATGGTAAAAAATCTATTATTATTATAAATAACATAGTTGTCATGACTAAGGAAACTGTTAATATCATTATTTTATAGTTTATTCTTATCTTGCCATCAAATTTTCTTATTAGAAATTTTGAGATACTATCAATGAAATATGTAAATACAAAAATTAAGAGCATCAAACTAAGCATACTTTTCATTGCATATAAAAATATAAATACTATTAATAATGTTATAATTCTTTTAAAACCTTGACTTTTAAAAACTTGTATCATATTAGGCATCAACACTACTACTCCTTGCATATCTTATGCTTTTAAATTTGAATAATCTCTATAGATATTTTGAATCTTTCTATAACTATCCCTATGCTCATACTAACAGCTTTGCTTTTCTGTGTAAATGATTTTATATAATAACATTTATCTAAAAAACAAAAAAAAACTATTAAGAAATAGAAATTAAGTTTCTATTTCTTAACAGCCTCTTTATAATTATAAGTTAAAATTTAATAACAGAATAATATAATTTAAACTATACTATTTTATTTTCATTAGTAATTCACCGATTTTGACTTGCTGTCCTTCTTTTATAAGAACACATTCAATAGTTCCTGTACTAGAAGCGATAATATTTGTTTCCATCTTCATAGCTTCTATTACAAGTAAACTATCTCCTTCTTTAATATTATCTCCTTCTTTAACAAGCACCTTGATTATAGTTCCTGGGATACTTGCTCCGATTTCTAATTTATTTTCAGGATCAGCTGTTTTAGAAGTGGTACCTTCCTTTAAATCACCTGTAATCCTCTCAGTCTTATCTTTTATTTTGATTTCTCTTCTATTCCCATTAATTTCGAATTCTAAAGCTCTATTTCCATCTGCACGCAATTCTCCAATTTTAATTAATTGAATAATCATTGTCTTGCCTTCCGCTACTTCAATTTCGCTAGTCTCTCCTTCTGCTAATCCGTGGAAGAATACATCACTACCCATGCGGCTTACATCACCATATTCTAAGACGAATTTTATAAATCCTTCAAATACATCTGGATATAAGGCATAACTTATTAAATCTTTCTTTGAAGACTTATATTTATACTTGTCATTTAAGTATTTCTCAATTTTATCAAAATCTTCTGGTGGTAATAATTCTCCTGGTCTAACAGTTATAGGTTCTTCACCCTTTAAAACTATCTTTTGTAGATCTTTTGGGAATCCACCTTCTGGTTGACCCATCATTCCTTTAAAATATGAAACTACAGAATCTGGGAAAGCCATATTCTTTGCTTTTTCATTTATATTTTCAGGAGTTAAATTATTTTGAATCATAAAGATAGCCATATCACCAACCATTTTCGATGAAGGCGTAACCTTTATTATATCGCCAAGCATATCATTTACTTTTTTATACATATGTTTTACGTCATTAAACCTATGTCCAAGTCCAAAACTTTCAACTTGTGGTTTTAAATTTGAATATTGCCCACCTGGTATCTCAAATTTATAAATTTCAGCACTACCTGATTTTAAATCTGATTCAAATTGACTATAAACAGGTCTTACAGCATCCCAATAATCAGATAATTTTTGAATTCCGCTTAAATCAATGCCTGTATCTCTACCTGTATTTCCAAGAGCTGCTACAATTGAATTCAACGCTGGTTGACTTGTAAGTCCTGACATACTATTAAATGTTGTATCAACAATATCAACACCTGCATCTGCTGCCATTAATACTGTAGCAACACCATTACCTGTAGTATCATGAGTATGGAGATGAATAGGAATTGAAATCTCATTTTTCAATGCAGTTATAAGTTTCTTAGCTGCATAAGGTTTAAGTAACGCTGACATATCCTTTATTGCAAGTATATGTGCCCCCATTTTCTCAATTTCCTTAGCTTTATCTACATAATACTTAAGACTATATTTATCTTTGCTCTCATCTAAAATATCACCAGTATAGCATAATGCAACTTCTGCTATTTTGCCACATTTCAACACTTCATCTAATGATATTTCTATACCCTTTAGCCAATTAAGTGAATCAAATATTCTAAATATATCTATCCCACTTTTTGCGGATTCTTTTATAAGTTCTCTTATAACATTATCTGGATAATTCTTATATCCTACACCATTTGCTCCTCTAATAAGCATTTGGAACATAACATTTGGAATTCTTTTTCTTAAAGATTCAAGTCTTCTCCATGGAGATTCTTTTAAAAATCTATAAGCTGTATCAAAAGTAGCTCCGCCCCACATTTCAAGAGAGAATAAGTCATTTCCATAAGCAGATGTTGCTTTTGCAATGTTTTTCATATCTTGAGTTCTAACACGGGTAGCCATCAATGATTGTTGAGCATCTCTCATTGTTGTATCTGTAAGAAGCAATTTTTTTTGATTTTTTATCCATCTAACTACTCCATCTGGTCCTTCAGCATCTAATATTTGTTTAGTACCAGTACCACCTAAAGCCTCTAACGTATCTATGATAGGAATATGAGGTACATCATATTCTTTTTTATTTCCCTTAGTTTCATTTACTATTTTTTTGCCGATGAAACTTAAAATTTTATATTCATGGTCTGCTCTTGGTGTTATATCAAATAATTGTGGATTATCTGATATAAAGTTAGTATCACATTCCCCTTTTTTAAATTGTTCATTATTTAATACGTTTATCAAGAAATCTACATTCGTTTTAACACCTGTAATAGTTAATTCTTTAATTGCACGTATAGATTTTCTAACGGTGTCTTCAAAAGTCCTTGAAAAGGCAGTGCTCTTTACAAGTAAACTATCATAATAAGGACTAATTACTGCACCACTATAACCATTTCCACCATCAAGTCTTATACCAAAACCTGCTCCACTTCTATATACATCAATTTTTCCTGTATCTGGAGAGAAGTTATTTGAAGGATCTTCTGTAGTTACTCTACATTGAATTGCATATCCTCTTGGTTTTATATCATCTTGAGAATATATACCTATCTCCTTAGATCCTAATTTAAATCCTTCTGCTATTAAGATTTGGCTTTGAACTATATCTATCCCTGTAATCATTTCAGTAATTGTATGTTCAACTTGAATTCTTGGATTCATTTCTATAAAGTAATGATTACCTTGAAGATCAACTAAAAATTCTAAAGTTCCTGCACTTCTATAACCTACAGAGTTAGCTATTTTTAAAGCATCAGCACATATTTCTTCTCTTTTTTCTGCTGTTAAAGATAATGCTGGACAAATTTCAATAACCTTCTGGTGTCTTCTTTGAATAGAACAATCTCTTTCGTGAAGATGTACTATATTACCGTATTGATCTCCCAAAACTTGAATTTCAATATGTTTTGGTCCTTCTATGTATTTCTCAATGAACATATCATCTATGCCAAAAGCTTTTTTTGCTTCATTCTTAGCACTTCTGAAAGCAGTAATAATTTCATCTTCCTTTCTTACTATTCTCATCCCTCTACCACCGCCACCAGCAGCAGCCTTTATCATTACAGGATATCCGCACTGTTTAGCCACTTCAACAGCTTCATCTTCAGACGTTATTTCCTTCTCTACTCCTGGTATTACTGGTACTCCAACACTCTTAGCGACTATCTTTGATTTAATTTTATCTCCTAATTTTTCCATCATTTCTGATTTTGGACCTATAAACTCTATTCCAACTTCTTCGCATCTTCTAGCAAACTCAGGATTCTCAGATAGAAATCCGTATCCTGGATGTATAGCATCTACACGCTTTTTCAATGCAAGATTTATTATTTCATCAATATTTAAATAAGCCTCAACTGGGCCCTTATTTTTTCCAATTAAATATGCTTCATGAGCTTTAGTTCTAAAAAGAGAGAACTTATCTTCCTCTGTATATATAGCCACTGTTCTTATTCCAAGTTCATGGCAAGCCCTAAAAATTCTTATCGCTATTTCTCCTCTATTTGCAACTAATACTCTTTTAAATTTTTTCCCCAATTAAAATGCAACTCCTTTAATGTTTTTTAGTTTTATTTATTATAATGAATTATTTTTAACAAATCAGTTACTCTGTGAACAGATTAATGCAATTTTCATAACTCATATGTCGTCATAATATAAACTTCATCTATTCAAAAATTAATATATAGATTATAACATATTTCTTGCTGTTTAACACATGATATTTATCTTTTCTATTCATTTTTATATGATTTTTATTATAATTACAAGTTAGTTTTCTTTAGAAATATGAAATATTATTATTTTATTCTTTCATTTATCTGTATTTATATAACTATTTAATAAACACTTTTAATTTAATTGTGATGTGCAATTTGGGCACTTTGTTGCATCAACATGAATTTCAGTATAGCAATATTGGCATTTCTTCTTATTAGCAACAGGAATCTCTTCTTTCTTTTTCGCAAAACGATTAATTTGTTTTATAACTATAAAAATTGAGAAAGCTACTATAAGAAAATCTATTACATTATTTATAAATAAGCCATAATTTAATGTAACTACACCTGCATTTTTGGCTTCTTGTATAGTTGTAAATTTTTCACTTCCTAATGTAAGAAATAAATTAGAAAAATCAACTTTACCCAATAATAAGCCTACTAATGGCATTATAATGTCATTAACTAATGATGTAATTATTTTTCCAAAAGCACTTCCTATAATAACACCTACTGCTAAGTCAATTATATTCCCTTTCATTGCAAATTCCTTGAATTCTTTTAACATATTAGAATTTCTCCTTTGTATATCTAGTGTATATCTATATACACTACTTTATTTATTAGTTTTGATTGATTTAACTGATTTAATCATGCGAATTAGATGCAAAAAAAATTGTTCTAAAAGTCCCAATTCTTTTTCTTTCTACTTTTATTATTTTTGATACCCCAATAATATAACATATGGTCATAGATGCGAATGTGACTATTAACCCATTAGTTAAGCTACTTAATTTCTCTGTATTAGAGTTTCCAACTAAATCTGATATCATTAAACACGGAATGGCTATATTACAAACTATTTCTTCCAAGTTATTATATATCCACCGAAAATCATAATAACTATACTAATTACGCTACCTGCTACTTTAAAAACAACCGTTTTTAAACTCCTTTCATTATCTGTTACTTTAACTTTTTTATTCTTTTGATGCAAGTATAATTTACTATGAAAAATAATTGACAATAATTATTATAACTATTATTATAATTACTATAAAACTGAAAGGAAGAATCATATGAAGCAAATTATCAGTAATACGACTCAGGTTAAACACTATAACGTGGGAATAGTGAAAAATGCATTAAAGGCATTACCAAGTGGAACAAAAACAACCGTCTCAAGAATTACAGGTCTTAGTGTTGCAACTTGCAATACAATTCTAAATGAACTAAATGCTACAGGCGAAATTTTAGAAGTCGCAAGTGAATATTCTAGTGTTGGGAGGCCTGCAAAAATTTACAGGTTTAATGAGAATTATTCCTATATCTGTTGTATTTATATGAGCTATGAAAATAATCAAAAGATTTTAAACTATGCGATTCTGGATCTTTTAGGAGATATTATAAGTGAGAAGTCTATGATAAAAGAATGTATTGATTATGATGAACTAGAAAATCTTGTTCAATCGCTCATAGATCAGTACGAGAATATTGAAGCCTTAGGGATTGGTATCCCTGGCGTAGTAAATAAAAAAAATATCATTGATTTCTGTGATATTGAAGAACTGGCTAATTGTGCATTAGTAGAGCGTTTGACAGATAAGTTTGGAAAATATGTTGTAATTGAAAATGATATGAATTTAATTGCTTATGGATTTTATCAAGAAGGAGAATATGAGGAAAGTAACTCCATAGCAGTAGTTTCATTTTTTAAGGATAATTGGCCTGGTTCAGGAATTATTGTAGATGGAAATATTATTCATGGAAATACAAATTTTGCTGGAGAAGTTTCTTATCTGCCCTTTGGCTACACCCATGATGAACAGAAGCAACTCTTAAAGGACAAGAACGGTATTATCCAAATTGTATCACAAACCATATGTTCTTTGGCTGCAATTATTAATCCAGAAACAATTATAATGACAGGAACAATACTAACAGATTCTATATTGGAAGAAATATGCGATTCAATCAGTGAAATTATTCCTTCAGAGCATATACCACAAATTCTATTAGAAAGTGATATTAACAAATATTATTTAAATGGTTTAAGTTCAATGACTTTGGAATATCTAAATAATTAAATCTATAAAATAGAAAAGAAAGAAGGCATTTAAAATGGGTCAGTTAGATTTACACATGCATTCAAATATAAGTAATGATGGTGAATTTTCACCAAAGAAATTAATGGAGCTTTGCTTAAAAAGTTCTATAAAAGTGGCTGCTTTAGCCGATCACAATTCTGTTAGAGGCATTGAAGAAGCTAAATTGTATGCAGATCAATTTGGAATTGAATTAATTCCAGCAATAGAATTAGATTGTACTTTTAAAAATGTAGACTTACATGTATTAGGATATAATATCGATCCTAATTATGCTGATTTTAAAAAGGTAGAACAAAGTGTTGAAGCTCAAGAAATAGGAACAGCAAAGAAACGAATAGAACTTGTAAAAAACATGGGCATTGCTTTCGATTACGATAAAGTTATGACGCTTTCAAGAAATGGCGCTGTAACGGGAGAAATGATTGCGGAAGTTGCTCTTAAGGATGATAGAAATAAGACTAACGTTCTTATGCTTCCTTTTTATCCTGGTGGAAATCGTAGTGATAATCCTTATGTGAATTTTTATTGGGATATATGTTCTAGTGGAAAAGGCGCATATGTTCCAATGGAATTTATGAGCCTATCTGAGGCTATTGAGTTAATTCATACAGCCGGAGGTATTCCTGTTTTAGCTCATCCTGGCAACAATGTAAAGGAAGATGAAGAACTTCTACATAACATTGTACAAGCTGGAATCGTTGGAATGGAAGTGTATAGTAGCTACCATTCTCCATATCAAATTCAATTTTATTCGAGGAAATCAGAAAAATACGATTTAATTAAGACTCTTGGCAGTGATTTTCATGGAAAAACAAAACCATCAATAAAATTAGGTGGTGTGGATTGTCAAAATTTAGAAGATGAAATTTATCAGAAATTGATCGAAAAATCAAATCTTAATTTATTTTCTAAAATATTGAAATGCTGCAAACTATTAAAATAGAGACATAATTTGTAGCATAGTTTAAAAAGGAGAATATTATGATAACACTAATTTTGATTATTATCTATTTAGCATTTATTAGCTTAGGATTACCTGATTCATTATTAGGATCAGCATGGCCTGTTATGCAAACTGATTTGTCTGTAGGATTTTCAAGTGCTGGAATTATATCCATGATTATTTGTGGAGGAACAATCATTTCAAGTTTATTCAGCGGTAGATTAATAAATCGTTTTGGAACAGGTAAAGTTACATTTATTAGTGTAACCATGACAGCCCTTGCTTTACTTGGTTTCTCTGTTTCACCTTCATTTATATGGTTATGTGTAATGGCTATTCCATTAGGCCTTGGTGCTGGTTCCGTAGATGCAGCTTTAAATAATTTTGTAGCCTTACATTATAAGGCTAAACATATGAGCTGGCTTCATTGTTTCTGGGGAATTGGAGCCACTTCTGGTCCAATTATTATGTCTTTATTTTTAGCAAATAATAGTGGTTGGCAGAAAGGATATTTTACAATTTCTTTAATTCAGTTTTTTCTAGTGTTTGTACTTTTTATAACCCTCCCATTATGGAAGATACTTGAGAATAATGATGAAGAAGCCTCCAATGAAGAAGAAAAAAATACTGAGAAAATAAGTCCTTTAAAAATTCCTGGTGTAAAATTAGCTTTGGTTTCTTTTGTATGTTATTGTGCAACAGAATCTACTGCTGGACTATGGGGAAGTAGTTATTTAGTAAATTATAAAGGATTATCTGTTGATGCTGCTGCAAGAGGGATTTCTCTATTTTATGGTGGCATTACTCTAGGACGATTTCTTTCTGGTTTTCTTACGATGAAATTTAATAATCGTATACTGATTAGATTTGGACAAGTTATCTGCATTACGGGAGCAGTTTGCTTGTTATTACCCTTACCAACTTATTTTTCATTAGTTGGGTTAACCCTTGTTGGACTTGGTTGTGCACCAATTTACCCTTGCATGCTTCACGAAACACCAAACCGTTTTGGCAAATCTGCATCACAATCAATCATGGGGATACAAATGGCATTTGCATATATAGGAAGTACGTTTATGCCCCCTATTTTAGGTTTTATTGCTTCCAAAACAAGTATTGTGATTTTCCCATACTTCTTATTATTGTTCATGTTAATTATGTTAATAGGTTCTGAGAAAATTAATATATTTATAAGAAAAAAAGGTGCAGTTAAGTCGCTATAGAGCATGCTTAATCAGCATAAAAATTACTCAAATTGTAATTACAATTTGAGTAATGAATTTAGGCTATCTGTTGATCACTTAAGTTGCATTTAAGATTCATGAAACACTAAAAGTGCCTGAAACATTAGTAATTCTAATGTTTCAGGCACTTCTTACTTTAATGGCGGAGAGAAGGGGATTCGAACCCCTGATAGAGTTGCCCCTATACACGCTTTCCAGTTACTGGAATTTCTCTGCCAACTATTTATCTGATTTAATATTTAATTTTATATAACAAAAAAACTCTATCGGTACATCCCAACAAAGATTACAAAATTTCTTATTTACAATAATCAAATCATTTGATATAATTATTATTAATAAGTCTTTCAGTTACTTTCTTGGTATTAACTGTACCATTTAAGTTCCTAGCTTCTAACTATCTTCAAATAGTTACAAGTGGTGAAGGACTTTTTTATTATGTATTTAATTATATAGATAACATTTCCAAACGTCAATATATTTATTTTAAATAATAATCATAGTTAAAATCTCTTCATTGTATATGTCTATCAAAAAAAGACATAGATATGATAATCTAGGTCTTAATAATTTTGTATTAAATTGTATTTTTTTAGTAACTAATGATATAATAAACAAGCCATCTTAAAACAAATCTTCTCAATGGGGGAGGAGGCGAAAAGTACATATGAAATACAACAACGAGAAGATTATTTTAGCGGTTATTAAACTTGCTACAATAATTTTCGAACATTTCTTTAGATAACTAATAAGGACAAGTATAATTATAAAACTTTAAAAACGCTACTGACGTTGCGTGAGATGGTAAAGTGGAATAATTGGAAAGTCCTTATTCATTTTTGAACATAAAAATAAGGCATCAGCTGACGTTCTGATACCTTCGTACATATGAAATACTTTATTTAAATTTAATTATCTAACTTCTTTACAATTCTTATTTTATCATCCACGTGGATAAATGTCAATCATGAAAACAAGGCACCCGTGCATAAATTAAATATGCCCACTACTATGTATTTTATATTAATTATTGATATTTAGAGTTTAATATTCTTTTATTATAACAAAAAATCGAAAAAAATTGGGTAGTAAGATTTCTCTAAACTACCCTATTCACCTACATATCAGCTAGATTCTTTAAAGTCTCATGATATTTTTCACTACATTCTTGCATCGCTTTTCTAACTTTATCCTTATCTGCAACTTTATAAGTATTGATTTCCTTATCTTCTCTAACTTCTTTTAATAATCTTTTATTCAATTCTTCAACCTGTTCTTTGGTTAGACCTTTTCTTTTAATAACTTCTTGAAATATATTCGCTATAACTTCCCATTCATTAATATCAACTTGCTCAACTTGTGAATCTACCTCTTTTAATAATTCATAAATAATTTTATCCATTATTATTCCGCCCCTCATTTACTCTAATTATCTTATTATAACAAAAAAAAGAAAAAAATAGGGTAGTAAGATTTCTCCTATTATCCTATTTATGTATTTTTATTTTAATGTTATTGATATTGCACCTATTAGTGCAACTATTATTGCACCTACTATTGTTCTCCAGAGCCATGTATTATTGTTTTCTATTTTATTAACTCTTGCTTCCATATTTTTAATATCTGTATCTACTCTATCTTTTAAATTAGTCACGTCAACTTCCAGTAAAGTTTCAATCTTAGTTAATCTTTGCAGAATAGATTGTACCGTACTTTCATCCATAATATTACCTCCCTATTCTGCTTTAAGCTTGTACTACTGTTACTAATGATTGAACTTGGATTAATTGACTTTTAAGAGTCACATTTTCTGCCAATAATTGTGCATTAGAGTCTTGAAGTTGTTTTAATAAATCTGAACTACTTACAATTGCTTCCTTATCTGCATTAACTTCTCCAGCTATTGATTGTCTTAAATTATTAATATCAGTTTGATCTAATTCTGGAA
>LIDZ01000449.1_pt3 | contig 31337 bp, 28 predicted proteins | sample 644651 | NCBI WGS metagenome assembly LIDZ01 (sample SAMN03856242, study PRJNA289617) | food metagenome | isolation source: wine grapes on drying loft during traditional withering process | host: Vitis vinifera cv. Corvina | place: Italy: Gargagnago di S. Ambrogio di Valpolicella | collected 2014-01 | reverse complement strand
GTCACTACTGGAGATGGGGATGATAGTACAAAGTCCACTGTGGTTACTGCAACAATATCATCGAAAAAATATAATTCACAAAAAGATGATTACCAATTGCTTGGGACTATAAATGATAAGTCAGACCTTAAGCAAGATGATAAAATTACAATAAGCCGTGCGTCAGGTACTAAAAGATATAACAATGTTATCCCAAAAAGTTGTTTATATGATGAAAATGGCACTGATTATATATACGAAGTTAGTTCAAGAAATGGAGCACTGGGAGAAGAAGACTATGTTCAAAAAATTCAGGTTCAGGTAGGGGTTTCTGATTCTCTAAATTGTTCAATTAAGTCATCTTCAGATTTATCTAAAGGCACTTATGGAATTGTATCTAATACTTCTAAGCCTATTGATGATAATGATGAAGTAAAACTCATAGTTTCAGCTGCAACGAGGTGAGTGTCATGAATATAATGAAATTAACAAGGAAGAGATTAATAATAAGTTTTAGTATTCTAATTGTTTTAATAGTAGCAACTGGTTATCTTAATTTTATGGTAAGTAATAATGTTTCAGATGTAATTGAATATAAAAATAATAGTAATAATGCAGGCATTACCTTTGATGAACTTAACAAGGTGAAAAAACAGTATGGAGAACTTAAACTTACGGGTTATAAGGAAAATATGGCAAGTGTAACAAATAAATATGGAATTTCACCACAAAAAGAAATTAAAACGAAATTGGTTCTTACAGATGAAAACTGTTTTGAGTTATATCCTTTTCAAATGATAACTGGGGGACGGCTAGATTATTTATCTGTAAAAAATGGAGATAAGGTGGTAGTAATAAGCGACAATTTAGCAACCTCACTTTTTAAGAGTACAGATATAATAGGGAGTACTTTAAATATAGGTGGGGTGAAATATAAAATTGCAGGAGTATATAGGACTAACAAATCATTATTGTACAGTGCTGCAGAAGATGGATATGAAAGAGTTTATATTCCCTACACTTCATATACAAGTCCGGATAAAAATGATAGCTCTTTTTTAGACATAATGACCACAAGAAAAACAAAAGATTATGATGATAAGGATATAGACACTAAGCTTAGTAAAGTTTTAGGTGATAAATTATCCTTATATAAATCTGTAGATTATACAGATTCAAAAAAAATAATATATGAAAATATAAGAATATTGTTTTTTATAATAGGAATTTTTATAATTGTGTTTCTAATAAAAATCATAATAAAATTAATTGGGGAAGTTGGTATATTTTTAAAGGAAAAAATGCAGGGTGACTATTTAAAGGGTGCGCTAAAAAATAATAGAAAGAAATTTTTATATTTTGCGTGTGAGATATTCATATGTGTTTTAGGAATTGTAGCTATATTTAATTTGGTTAAATTTAATTTAGTTATCCTTCCTAAGTATTTACCTTCAGATAACATTTTTGATTTGGACTTTTATAAGAAAGCAATAATTTCAAATATTCAGTTAAGCAATGCAAATGAAAATGGAATAAGTAACGTATATAACAGATATTTAAGTGTTACTGAAAATGTAGAAAGACTTATGATTTTAGGACAATTACTTGCGTTTGTAGCTACAGTTAAAAATTATAGAACATTAAAGTTTCTAAAAAAACATTGTGAATGTTGGACTTAAAATAGTTTCCTTTGGAACATTAGTTAAAAGTGTAAATGCTGATTCATATAAGGGATGCTTCCGTTAAAGTGTGTTTTTACTGGAAAACCATCCCTTATTTTTATTAATTACCTTTTCATAGCTTCATCACCAACTATAAAGGCGGATTCACTCGTATGCCACAAATTTTCATGAGCCCAAATTATTGATCTTTGTGTATAAATATTGACATTTGCCATAATTTTCAGTATTATTAAACCAACGGTCGGTTTAATAAAAGGGGGTTACAAATTTGGCAAGAACAAATATTCATTATGACGACAAAAGAAATAATTTGCTTGACACAATCTGGGATATATTTATGTTGAATGGTTATGAGAATAGCACTGTTTCGCTGATATTAAAGGAATTGAAAATATCTAAAGGCGCATTTTATCATTATTTTACTAGCAAAGAAGCTTGCGCTGATGCAGCTGTTCAGCGATTTGCAAAAGAGAGTTTTGAAAAAGTTCAGCAGAAAATTGATATTGGTGTATCAGCCAGCATTAATTTCAAAAATCTTATTTTTGCATGTTCAACCTTGTTTAAGGAGAATGAAAGTAATCTAAAAGAAATAAATGTTCCTTCCAATGCAATCTTTCATCAAAAACTCATGGTGGCTTTAATAAAAGAAATGGCTTCACTGTTCTCCAAGGTTATTTCGCAGGGTGTGAAGGAAAAGGTTTTTGAAACTGAATATCCGCTGGAAACGGCAGAAATGATTCTTACATTGTCGAATTTTTATTTTGACGCCGATTTGTTTGGGTGGAAGTCCCAGGATATACCCTTAAAGATGCTTGCCTTTGAAGGTTTGCTTACCCAAACCCTTAATGCAAAACCTGGATTTTTTTCGTTTTTACATCAGTAATGAAGAGGAGGATTATTCTATGAATATTTTAGTTGTTGGTACCGGAGTGATTGGTACACTGTATGGGTGTGCGTTGTCAAAGAAGCATCAAGTCTCTCATTTTGTTCGCAAAGAAAAGATGGATATTCTCAATGGAAAAGAGACAATATATGACATTATTGACGAACGGGAGGAAAAAAAACATCAAAACACTAATGGCACCTATAGGTATCGTTGTGTTACTGAAGCCAATGACAGCTATGATTTAATTATTGTACCTGTAAAAACCTTTCAGCTGGAGGAGGTGCTACATGTACTCCTTGAACAGGCACCGGATGCTAAATATTTGTTATTTACACTCGACTGGAATTTTAGCAATGAGCTTGATAACATTTTGAACACAAACCAATATATCATGGGCTATGCTGGAGGAGGCGGTACTTTCAAAAAGAATTTGCTTTGGGCAAACATAGGAAATGATGTTATGCTTGGAGAGGTACATCCAGAACAGGAGGCTCTTCTTAGCAGTGCAACAAAACTATTCAAAAGTTGCGGAATTATAGCGGAAATTCCTAAAAATACTTTACACTGGCTGTGGATTCACAATGTTGGTTCCGCTCCACTTGGAGTTGCTTTGGCAAAGTACGGTGACATGTCACAGCTTCTAAACGATAAAGCTTTGGTAAAAACCGCATTTCGCGCTATGCGGGAATGTTATAAGATATGTGAGAGGCGGGGTGTTGATTTAAAGCAGTATAGTGATGTTAAAATGTTTAAGATTCCGATTTGCATTTTATATCCCATATTTAAATTTAATTTTACCAAAAATCCGATTATGCAAAGATATACTGCCCACGCAGTGGATAGTATAGATGAAATGATTTCCAATTTCAAGCAAATATTTAAGACAGGGTCCTCATTGGGTGTTAAAATGCCAAATATGGAAGCATTGATGAAAATTATTAATTAAACAAAGAGGCGATTTGGCTGGTTATCTTCTATATGTAGTAGTTCAAGAATTCATAGCATTAAACTTCATCATATTTACATGGTAATAGTATTGTAAAAACAATTATATTGTTATTATAGTTTGCAGTAATGCTGCCACTGTGATGCTCAATTATACTTTTAGCAATAGATAGTCCGAGGCCTGAGCCCTCTTCATCGGGATTTGAACGGGCACTGCTAGATCTATAAAACCTTCTGAAGAGTTTATCTAAAGTATCAGAAGTTAGATTATAACAAACGTTACTTAATGACAATTTCACATTGTTATTAGATTTACCAGCAAAAAATTTAACTTCTGTGTGCTTTGGACTGTATTTTAGTGCATTACTAAATAAGTTGTTAATTACTCTCATGAACATACTAATATCAATATTTACGAAGAGTTTTTCACTTGATATTTCAGCTTTAAGTTCTAAATCATTATCTATAAAGATTGGGTAAAATTCATCAATAATCTGTTCAGCAAGTTCATTTATGCATACTGATGTGAAATTTAGTTTAATATCACTAGCATTTAATTTTGTGAACATAAATAAATCATCTGATAGTTTTTTCATATTTTCGGATTTTCTTAGGGCCGTACTAATAAATCTATTCATTTCATCATTAGATTTATAACCATTATTTACAACCATTTCTAAAAATCCAATTATACTTGTAAGTGGGCTCCGTAAATCGTGAGCCATATTTGTTATTAGAGTTTGTTTTGAGTCTTCAAGCACTTTTTCATGCTCAAGATTTTTTTGGATATTTCCAGCCATGACATTTATATTTTTAGCAATATCGGTAAGTTCATCTCGTCCTTTTTTTCTAATTCTAAATTTCAGATTACCATCTGATATTTTATTAACTCCGGTACATATCTCTTTAATATATCTTATTCTAGGCAGGGTAAGAATGTAAAATATTAATATAGATAAGAGTAATCCTAGAAGTATGTTTGGACCTAAATTTGCATCGGAGAGATTGTTTAATGGTGTTGCTATAATCCATAATATAAATATCTTATTATCTATTTTCAGTGGTATTTTACACGCAAAATTATAATATTGGGTTATGTTATTATTTTTTACAGTATTATTCATTGTGCTAATATAAGCAGTTTGCAAATCATAATTTATTTTCATTTTTGAGCTTCTGTACAAAACAGTATCATTATTATCTAATATAACAAAACCAAGCTTATATTTTGAGTAGCTATCTTCGTATTTTGAAAGTATTTTTGCACATGACTTTATATTTTTCACACCTGATTTTGGTATTTCAGTTGATATGGTAGCATAAGCAATTTTCAACTCAGAAGTGCTATGATTGTAATTGTGATAATTAAGAGTGTTGTACTGTTTATAATAATCTAAGGCTAATGAAATTATTATAAGTAAAATATAAGCTAATATTATAGAAAAGATAAGTGTGATTAAAATTTTAAAACGTATTCCAATTAGTTTAATCTTCAACTTTATAACCAACTCCCCATACAGTTTTTATGTAATCACCTTGAAGTTTTCCTCTAAGTCTTCTGATATGGACTGTAACAGTCCTATCAAATTGAATATATGGTTCATTCCACACATTTTCATAAATTTGCTCAATACTAAAAACGTTGTTCTTATTTTTGCAAAGAAGCAAGAGTATATCAAATTCATGTGGGGTTAGTTTTATAATTTTATTATTTATAGAAACCTCATGTCTATCTAAATCTATTTTTAAATCTTGAACAATGATGATTGACGAAGAAGGAGTATTATTAAAATTGTTATAATGCCTAAGCTGAGCTTTTACCCTAGCAATTAAAAGCATTGGGTTAAAAGGCTTGGACACATAATCGTCTGCACCTAAAGTTAATCCGAGAATTTTATCTGAATCTTCTATTTTAGCAGACAATATTATTATTGGAATGTCTAGATTTTCACGTATTTTCATACATGCCATCATTCCATCCATTCTTGGCATCATAATATCTAAAATTATGAGATCAATTTTATTATTGTTAAGTTTTTCTAAGCCTTCAATACCGTCATTTGCGGTAATTGAAGCTATGTTTTGATTTCTAAGCATTATTGTTAAAAGATCTCTTATATCTCTATCATCGTCTACAATTAAAACAGTACTATTATTCATCCTAAAACCTTCCTAAAATAAATTCTTATACCATTATATATTAATTATGGATAAAAAAAATAAAAACGTAATAAAACCTTAATATTTAGCATTAATTTGTAATATTTTTAAAGACTCCTTTGTAATATTTCTCCTTTATACTGAAAGAACATTGAGAGAGGAGTTACGTATATGAAGGTTCTTGAAAAAATTGTTCTACTATTATTTGCATCATTTTTGTTTCTTGTTTTTGCCTTGTTTTTATGTGATATCACTTTTAGGACCAATGAAAATATCATTTTGAATTTTTTGATTAAGCTATTTTTTTTACTTTTTGTGATCTTATCTTCAATTTTACTTATTTGGAGGTATAATAAACTTTCACTTAAGAAGATCTCATTTAAATTATGGAAACAATTGGTAATTGTTATCAGCATTACAAGTATACCTAGAATATTGAGTATCATTTTTATAAAAGTAACACCTTCCAATGATTTTTTAACGTACCATATACTTGCATCAAAATTAGCTAATGGTAGAGTTGCGTTCAATGACTATATTTCCATGTTTCCCCATGTTATAGGGTACCCAGCTTTACTGAGCATATTTTATAAAATATTCGGATCTTTTGTTATTGTATCTACTGTATTAAACATTATACTGTCTTGTGCCATATCTGTTCTTTTATTTATAATCGGTACTGAAATGAAAAATATGAAATGTAGGTTTTGGGCAGCAATCCTATGGGCATTGTGTCCATCTCAAATTTTATATACAAATATTGTTTGTAGTGAATATGTATTTACTTTTTTTCTTCTGCTGTTTTTTTGTTTACTAATTGTTTTACTTAAAAGGTTGAAAAACTTTTTCACATCAATTATTTCTTTTTCTATTCTTGGTATAATTTGTGCATTAATAAATGCATTACGTCCACTAGGACTGGTAATAATTTTATCGGTTTTCATTTTCTATTTTTTATTTTACAAACAAAAAAAATACATTCTAAATGCTGCTGTTACCAAATTCATATTGATATTTGCATTTTTGATAGTTTATTTTATATCAAACCAGATAATAATTTCTACTATTTCCACAGTTATTAAGAGAGATGCCACATCATTTTCAGCAGGGTTTACTATGTATATAGGAGCCAATGCCAAGTGCGGCGGAGTATGGAACTCAGATGATTCCATAAAGGTTAGTGAAATTGAAAGTGAGAGTAAAATGACACCACAGAAAATTCATAACTATTTATTAAAACAAGCTTTATGTAGGTTAAAGCAGCAAGGAATAAAAGAAAATATTAGTTTGTTTATTAATAAATTTAAGATAATGTGGTTAGGTGATATAGATGCAGTTTTTACTGTAAATAATCCTTGTGCCACCTATAAGCTTGGTTCTTCAAATAGTTTAGGTAGTAATATCAATGTATACTTTGCTTTGGGAATTGGGATTTCCATATTATATTATTACTTTTTACTAATATTATGTACTATTTATATTATTTCGTATTCTGAAAATGTTAAATCTAACTATTCTTTACTATTCGTTATATTTATACTGGGTATAGTATTATTACATTTATTTGCTGAGGCTGCACCCAGATATCATTTTTGTAGTATTCCTTTATTCTCTTTAATTGGGTCTTTAGGAGTATCTAGTTTGAAGCTGCCACTCCATAAACAAGAAGATAATAGACCAATTACTTGCACTTCACATAGTTTTTATTAATTATCATTTGAGTTTGACACTAATATATTTGAACTTTATAATTAACATGAATAAATAATATAATTATGTTATTTGCAAAAATCTCAAAAAGCAAGAAGTGGTGGATATAACAAATAAGTTTAATAAATCATAGATAAAACACAAAGGGTGATAATAATGAAAGATACTATAAATAGAATTAGAAAGTTTAGAAATGATAGAGATTGGAATCAATTTCATACACCAGCAAATTTGTCTAAAGCCATTTCAATTGAGGCTTCAGAGTTATTAGAAGAATTTTTGTGGGATGAGGAAAATTATAACAAAGAACATGTTTTAGAGGAACTTTCAGATGTTATGATTTATTGTTTGCAGATGGCTGATTGTTTAGATGTTGATTTAGAAGATATCATAAATAAAAAGATGGAAAAAAATGAAAAGAAATATCCAATCCAAAAAGCTAAGGGGAATAGTAAAAAATATAATGAGCTGTAGAAATGCAAATAACTTTTCCTACATTTTTTACCGATACATTTATATGAGTATTATATTATCAATTGGTATAATAAATAAATTATATCGATTGATAATTTTGTAAACCTTATCACATTTTATTTTATCATTGATCTCATTTCTAGAATCTATTATATATAACCTATTGACAATAAATGAATGGTCGTTTATCATATTAATATAAATAGAGGTGGTAAGATGAGAAAAAAAGATGATGAAAAAGAAAAAAGCATAAAAGAAGCAGTGATAAAGTTAATACTTCAGGAAGGGTTTTATGGTACCTCTATTTCAAAAATTGCTAAAGAAGCAGGTGTTTCTCCAGCCACGTTATATACATATTTCGATAGTAAAGAAATCATGTTGCAGGATATTTATCGTGAGTACTCGGAAGAAATTTATAATTATCTTTTAAACAGTGTACATCAAGGAATGCAGGGACAGCAGCTTATCGAAATACTTGTGAGGAACTATTATAATTATATTCGGGAACATAAAGAAATTTTTAATTTTGTAGATCAGTTTTCAAATTGTCCCTCATTAGCTATTGATTGCTGTGAAATAGAAGGTATTTGTAATATTAATAATTTGATAGTGGAGATGAAAAATAACCATATTATCAAGGATTATAATAACAATAATTTACTAGCAATTCTATTTTCCCCAGTAAAAGAAATTGCAGTTAATAAAAACAAAAGTAAAACAGAGATGGAACAAATGCTCCAAGAAATGATTCAAATTATACAGGATGTTTTGCTAATTTAAAAGCTAGACAATTTAGTTAATCACATATTTAGGAAGAGAGGTGGATCTCTGATGAAAAAAAAATCAAGTGTTGCTGTTTCCACAATAATTTTTATTATTGTTATGATTGCAGCATTATCGTATTTTAAAACAAATCAGACTTCAACAATTATTAATTTTAATGAATTTCAGAATGATTGGACAAATAAAACTATAAAAAGTTTCACGGTTAAAGAAGATAACATGTCAGTTTCGGGAACTTTAAAAAATGGAACTACGTTTGAAACGGTGGTTCCATCTGCTAGATTATATCAATTTATCCACGATCATCCAAAGAATGCTGATGTTCAGGAAATATATCTGAAGCCAGCCACTATACCAATGTGGTTACAGTATTTACCTACTGTGCTAACGATATTAATGGTTGTAGGACTTATTTCTATATTCATGAAGCAGTCAAATGGTGCAGGTGGCGGCGGCGGTGCCATGAAGTTTGGTAAGAGCAAAGCAAAGCTTGTCGACCCTAATAGTAAGAAGAAAGTTAGTTTTGATGATGTTGCAGGAGCAGATGAAGAAAAAGCTGAGCTTGCAGAGATAGTTGATTTTCTAAAGGAACCCAAACAATATATTGATATGGGTGCTCGTATTCCAAAAGGTGTTTTACTAGTAGGACCTCCAGGAACGGGTAAGACACTTCTTGCAAGAGCTATTTCAGGCGAGGCCGGAGTACCATTTTTTAGCATCTCAGGTTCTGATTTTGTAGAAATGTTTGTAGGTGTAGGAGCTTCAAGAGTAAGAGATTTATTCGAGCAAGCAAAAAAGAACTCACCTTGTATAGTTTTTATAGATGAAATTGATGCGGTGGGAAGACAAAGAGGTGCAGGAATTGGTGGAGGAAATGACGAACGAGAGCAGACTTTAAATCAACTGTTAGTTGAGATGGATGGGTTTGGAATAAATGAAGGAATAATAATGATTGCAGCTACTAACAGAGCTGATGTACTTGATCCAGCACTACTAAGACCAGGTAGATTTGACAGACAAATACTTGTTGGAGTTCCAGATACAAAAGGTAGAGAAGCAATTTTGAAAGTTCATTCAAAAAACAAGCATCTTGAACCAGAAATTAATCTTAGCGTACTTGCCAAGAGTACACCAGGTTTTACTGGTGCAGACCTTGAAAACTTAATGAATGAGTCAGCACTTTTAGCTGTACGACGCGATAAAAAACTTATAGGAATGGATGAACTTGAAGAAGCAGTTACAAGAATAATTGCCGGTCCTGAAAAGAAAAGTAGAGTGGTAAGTGAGGAAGATAGAAGGCTCACTGCATATCATGAATCAGGGCATGCGATTGTAATGAAATTACTTCCAAGGCTAGATCCTGTTCACCAGATAAGTATAGTTCCTAGAGGAATGACTGGTGGATACACAATGCATCTTCCAGATGTAGAAAGTTCATATATGTCTAGGTTAAGACTTGAAGATGAAATTGCAGGGCTCTTAGGTGGTAGAGTTGCAGAAAAACTGGTTATTGGAGATATAAGCACTGGTGCAAGTAATGATATTGAGAGAGCAACTTCAATAGCAAGAAAAATGGTAATGAGTTATGGAATGAGTGATACTCTTGGACCAATAGCCTTTGAATCTGGTAGCGATGATGTATTTGTTGGAAGAGACATGGGTAAAAGTAAAAGTTTTAGTGAAGAATCCGCAAATAAAATAGATGAAGAAATAAAAAAAGTTATAGATGAAGCATATAATAAAGCATTGACACTTCTAACTGATAATAGGAGTAAACTTAATGCTGTTGCTGAAGAGCTTTTAGTACAAGAAAAGCTTGATGCAACAGAGTTCGACGAAATATTTGCAAGAAGTTAATTAATTTTAAAATTTTAAACACTGAGGAGAAATCCTCGGTGTTTTTTGTTTTCATGAATATTTGGTTAATAATTGCTGCGAGCTAGGAGGAAAAATCATTGTTTTTAGTGCGAAAATTGAAAACAAGTATATTAATGACATATCAAGTGAAATTTGATAAAATTGTATAGTATATAACTTTGAAATCTATAAGGTAATAAATATAGTGAGGTAAAAATGAAAAAAATATTAATAATTGAAGACGACGTGTTACTTAGAAAATATATAGAAGAATATTTGGTGGGATATGATTATGAAGTTCAGATCGTAACAGATTTTAATAATGTAAAAGAAGAAACGATGAAAGCTAGCGCTGATCTAGTACTTTTAGATATTAACCTTCCAAAGTTTGATGGCTTTTATTTTTTGAAATCTATTAGAAATAAATTAACTGTGCCAGTAATTATAGTATCAGCAAGAAGCTCTGAGGGAGAGCAAATAAGAGGAATGGATATGGGTGCTGATGATTATGTAACCAAGCCATTCAATATGGGTATATTGCTTGCAAAGATTAACGCAGTGCTTAGAAGGGCTAATACTGATAAAAATAACAGTATAAAAATCAATGATATTATTCTTATTTGTGAAAGTATGCAACTTAAGGCAAATAATAAAATAATAGAACTTAGTAAAAATGAATATAAGCTTCTTAAAATTTTTATGAGTAATTATAATAAAGTAGTTTCTAGGGAAGAACTCTTAGAAGAACTTTGGGATGATACTGTATTTGTGGATGATAACACCCTTACGGTTAACATAACAAGACTTAAAAAGAGATTAGATCAGGTGGGAGTAAAAGAGTCAATTATAACTAAGAGGGGGATTGGATATGTCTTTACTTAAGAGCATAATTGATACCTTGAAAAAAGAAAAAATAGCTATAATTTTATACATTTGTAGCACTTTTGCAATTATGCTTTATTACTATTTTCTGTTTGGGAAACAATTTGATATATATCCAATAATATTAACAGCTACTTTTTTATTATCTTATCTTGTATATAAATTATTTGTGTATAGGAGTCTTTATATTTCATTGAGAGAAGGAAAGGTTAGTCCACAATATAAAATAAAATCTGGCTATATTTTTGAAGATGTGCTTAATGGCTTAAGGGATGTACATAATTATTATATTTCTAAAATTTATAGTATGGAAGCAAAATACGAGGAAAGAGATAAAATTCTAGAAGAATGGATTCATAATATGAAGACCTCCGTATCGGTTATAGAACTTGCATCAGAAATGGGCAAAAATCAAAACTTGGGCAAAATAATTGACGATATTGCAGATGAGAACAACAAGCTCCAAGAAAATCTTGAGGGAGCATTGAATTTATTTAGAATTAATGATTTTAGAAGGGACTATATGCCTGAAAAGATAAATCTTAAAGAGCTTATTAACAGCGCAGTGAATTCACAAAAGAGAAATTTTATATATGATGGTGTATTTCCTAAAGTAAAAATTGATAATCAACAATATATTTATACAGACAAAAAATGGAGTAGATATGTTATTGAGCAGATAATTACAAACGCTATTAAGTATTCCATGAAAGGTAAATCAATATATTTTTACTCGGAAAATAGTGAAAAATCCACTGTTTTGCATATTAAGGACGAGGGAATAGGAATAAAGCAAGAGGAACAAGGAAGGGTGTTTGATGCATTTTTTACAGGAAGTAATGGGAGAAGAAATAGCACTTCTTCAGGAATAGGGCTTTATATGTGTAAAACAATATGTGAAATGCTAAGCAGTAAACTTACAATTGAATCCAAAGAAGGCAAGGGAACAGTGGTAAGTATATCCTACCTTACAGCGGTGTAAGCTTCGGTAAGGATTATCGATTAGTGAATTATAAAAAAACTATTATACTTAGGACATCTTGAAAAAGATATCTTAATTAAGATATTAATCCACTTTATGTTTGGAGGGAAAAATTATTAAAGTTTTAGAATGTAAAAATTTAATTAAAGTTTATGATGCGTACAGAGCTAAAAGTGCTACAAAGGCTTTGAACAACATATCATTTGAGGTGAATGATGGTGAATTTCTAGGGATAATGGGACCAAGCGGAAGCGGAAAAACAACACTGTTAAATATATTTTCAGGTATAGATGCTGCAACTAGTGGTGAAGTTTTTATAAATGGAAAAAGTGTGCTTAGTATGACTAGAGATGAAATGGCAATGTTTAGAAGACGGAATGTTGGATTCATATTTCAAGAGTTTAACCTATTAGATAGTTTAACAGTAAAAGAAAATATAGGGTTCCCTCTTACTGTAGACAAGGTAAAACCCCAGAAAATTGAAGATAAAGTCAGTGAACTTTTGAACTTTTTAGGGATTATAGACATTGCAAATAGTTATTCCTATAACATATCTGGAGGTGAGAAGCAGAGAACAGCAGTAGCAAGAGCACTGGTGACGGAGCCTAAAATCATATTTGCAGATGAACCTACTGGAAATTTAGATTCAAAATCTTCAATGAATATTATGGAGACATTTAAAAAAATCAATGAAGAGAAAAAGTCCACAATAGTACTGGTAACCCATGATCCTTTCGCAGCTTCCTTTTGCAAAAAAATCATATTTATAAAGGATGGAACAATAAAACTTGAAATAAATTCTGACGGAAACAGAAAAAGGTTTTTTGATAAAGTTATTGAAGCACAAGGTATTATTGGAGGGGAGGCATAATGAACTTAACCTCAATTATATTTAAAAGCATAAGGTATAATATTAAAAATTATGTTGCCTATCTTTTGGGAAATAGTTTTATTATATGCATTCTATTTATGTTTTTCAATCTTGTATGTAGTAAATCATTTATGAATGCACCAAATACTTTTAGCAATAAAGAATATTTAATAAGTATATTAAAGGCAATGGTGGCTTTTTCAGTAGTATTCATATTATACACTACTGTATCTTTCACTAAATACCGTGGCAAAGAATTTGGTGTGTATTTCACCATTGGTCTAACTTCTAAAAATATAATTAAGATTCTCTCCTACGAAAATTTTATAGTTGCATCATCTTCCTTTATTTTTGGAGCGCTTGGAGGAACTATATTTTCAAAACTATTTTATATGGCAATAACAAAAATACTTAGCCTTAACAATATCAATATTGGAATAAGTATTAAACCATATATTATTATATCTATAATAGCCTTTGGAATTTTCATGTTTAATATGATATACCAAATAATATTCCTGAAAAAACTTTCAATTGTCCAGATATTAAAAGCTAGTTCAAAAAAATATATTGGAAGGTCTAATTTAGTTATAGGTATTATAGGAATAGCTATTCTTATAACTTCATTGATAGTTTTTCAAAAAACAATAAATCAAGAATTTAAAAACACTGAAAATATGTTAATTGTATCAGTTGTATTAACGATTGTATCTCTATATCTTATAATAGGTTTTATTATGAGTCTCATAGTAACAATATCAAAAATGTTTAAAAGCTTCTATAACAATAATATCCTATGTTTAAATTCCATCACACACAGGTTTGTTTCTTATAGGGCAGTTTTATATATAGTAACATTACTTGTTGCAGGGGCTATGATACTTCTTTCGATTACCTATTCTATGTATAAATCAACTGAAAATTATATTAATGCCCATTATCCCTATGACTTAAGCTTCATAGCAGAAAAAAAAATGCATGAAGAAAATTTGGAAGGTATGATTAAAGCCGCAGGAGGAAAAATTAAAAGCTACAATAAACTTGAAGGTATAAAAGTTTTGGATTTAAGAGATTCTGGAAATAATCTAATGGCTATAAATTTTCAAATTTTAGTTGTAAGTCAAAGTAGCTATAACAAACTAACTAAGTATTCAGTGAAAATAAATAAAGGACATGCTATTTTGTTTCAAACAGAAAAGGAAGACACAGTTATGAAGGTAGGATTAGTTATAGATTTTCCTAAAAACGACCAAGAAACTAAGGCATCTAGGTTATTATTCAAAAATACTAATACAATCACTTTTAAAAATTACGTAAAAAGTAAAGGAAATCAAGGTTATTTATATATTCATAAGGAAAATGTAATAAATAGAATTGGGAACATTAGTAATTATCTAGATAACACAGATAACACAGATACCTCAGATTATTCAAGAGTAGCATCTATGATAATTAATGATGAAGATTATAAGATGCTTAAAAAAAATACCGCAGACAATTATATTTGCTATGATGTATTAGTGAATTTAAATAATAACATACAGTACAAATATATTAAAAAGAATTTAGGAGAGAAGCTTAATAAAATAGGTGGAAATAGCATCAAGAAAAGCTTAGTGTTAAAAACTGAAAAATTCAATAAAGAAATTAACAGTAGAGGATTTATGTTATTTACATCATCCTTTCTCGGTATTATGTTCTTGATGGGTAGTGGAGCTGTTTTGTATTTTAAGACATTTACCTCCTTAGAGGATGATAAAAATAGATCCAAGCAATTAGCTAAAATAGGCCTTACATATAAGGAGATAAGCAGGGATATTATCAAGGAGATTGGAACAATATTTTTAGTTCCTCCAGTTCTTGCTATAGTTTTTACTGGGTATTATCTTTCCAAAATGTTTACAATGATTCAAGATGGAAATTATATGTGGACAAATACTCTAGTTGTATTTGGAATTTATGGTGTAATTCAAATAGTATTTTTCTTATTGACAATCAATAAATATCTAAGAAAAATTAGAAGCAGTATATATTAACTTAATATTACAATTAGGCATAGTTGGGGCAATGTGCATAAACAGAACAATAAGAGATATAGATAGTAGTAGAAATTAGCTTTCAAATAAAGAGATAGGAGCGATTTGTAATGAAAAATTTTAAACTGAACTATTATAAAATAATTGGAATTGTGGGTATAATTTTATCCATACTTTGGATTGTTTTTGTAAATACAAGGCCCTACTCAGATTTTAAGTATTATAATGATCTGGCAAGACAAATAGCAAATGGCGGGCAGTGGGGAGATACATACACATCTGTTGGATATTCTATAGTATTAGGATTTGTTTATAAAATTTTCGGAAGTAATTTAATGATGGGCAAAGTTTTTAATATATTTTTGACCTTTTTAAATTACTTGCTAGTGTATAAGATATTAAAAAAAATCAGTATAAGTGAAAGGAAACGGAAGCTAATTTATGGAGTATTTGTTCTTTTCCCAAATAATATTTTTTATAACAGCGTCACCGGAACTGAAATATTGTTTACTACTGTTTTCTTTTTCATAACCTTTATATATTATAGCGATATTAAATATAAGTATATTATAATTGGAATTCTTACAGCCGTTGATGCTATGGTAAAACCATTTTTTATTTTATTCTTTTTAGTGATATTTATATTAGAATTAGTACTAAAAAATAAATGGCTTACTGTAATAAAACATAGCATGATTATATTATTTATCAGTATGTTATGTATTTCACCATGGATTTATAGAAACACAAAACTTGTTGGTGAGTTTACTCTTATTTCAAATAATAGTGGCATAGTACTATACATAAATAATAATTCGCAGAATAATTATGGTAGGTGGATGCCTGCTGAAAATGTGGAAAACTCAATTGTAACAAAAAAAGATTATATTAAAGCAAATGCTACAGAGAAGAATAAAATGTTAACTGTTGCAGCTAAAAAATGGATAATAACTCATCCAAAACAATTTTTCATGCTAGGATTTAAGCGATTGTGTAATACATATCTTAGCAGCGATGATGTGAATTATAGTCTATATGGAACGGGCCTAAGTAGCAATGCTCAAATAGCATTAAATATCTATGTAAATGATATAAAATGTTTAGTATTCATATTAGCTATAATTTCAATAATTATATATACCATAAAAACTATTTGTATTTTAATCAGTAGAAAAAAAACAGATTCATATAGTGCGTATAATTTGATACTATTTTACATGTTTACTTGTGTATATTTTGTTACTGAGGGTCAGGCACGTTACTCATTTCCGGTTATATTAATAGCAATATTCTTTGCTATATGTTTGCTAGAAGATGGTATTTTATTTATTAAAAACAAGCGAAATTGAGCTTGGCAGATTATTTTCAAAAGGTGATGAGTTAATCTACCAAAGCAGCAGGTTAAAATATATTCTGCAAGTAAATCACAAGCTCAGTCCTGTTATTTACTTGCAGTTTTTCTAGTATCTTAGACACATAATTTTTCACAGTACCTTCAGTAACAAATATTGCCTCACTTATAGCTTTGTTACTTTTTCCCTCCATTATATGTTTTGCTACGTCAATTTCACGGGGGGTTAATGTTTGCAGCAATTTTTCCTTTTCTTCATTTTTCTTTTGGGTAGAGGTTTCAGCGGGTCTAGAGTTTAAAGCTTTAATAACCTTTTCAGTGACTTTAGGATTTAAAAGTATACTTCCACCTAAAGCAGTTTTTATAGAATTTATTATTTCCTTTGAGCCGGAATCTTTAAGAATATACCCGTCAGCACCATATTTTAACCCCTGAAAAATATAATCATCTTCGTTAAATGTTGTTAATATAATAACCTTTATGTTTGGATAATTTTCTTTAACAAATTTTGTGGTTTCTATGCCATCCATAACAGGCATCCTTATGTCCATTAATATTACCTGCGGAGAAAGTTTTTTAAGTAGCTCAATTAATTGTTTACCATTAGAAGCCTCACCTATACAATTTATTTCTTCGTTCAAACTTAAAATCATTTTTAAGCCTTCTCGTACAATTTCTTGGTCGTCTACAATAACTAAATCAATCATGCATTTCCCTCCAATATATTTTCTGGAATTTTTCCTTCAACAGTAAAGTTGTCTTTATCATCAGATTTAAAGGTGATTTCACCACTAAGCAGATGCACTCTTTCTTCCATGCCTATAATACCGTTAGAACGTACGATTTTTTTGCATTTCTTACCGTTATTTGTATTTTGAAAATTATGTATTTTGAAGATTTATAAATATGTACGTTAAAGGATGCGGCATTGCCATGTTTAATACCGTTAGTAATTGCTTCTCTTAAGGTTTTATAAATACAAGTTTTAATGCTACCATCTATCTTCTCTACATTTTCATCAAAATCTAAATTAAATTCATATTTGTTTGTAGCTTTAAAGCTAAGGAAAATTTCATTAATATCTTTTCTTAGGCTAATATTACTATTTTCTTTAAGTAAACTAACTGCTTCTCTTAAATTATTCAAGCAATCTTTAGAAAGAGAATAACAATTTTCAATCGTTGTTTTAGTCTTTTCTGGATTCAAAGTAGCAATGTTTTCCGCATATTCTAAATTCATACTTAATGCCACCAGGGAATGACCCATAGAATCGTGGAGTTCTTGGGCAATTCTAGTTCTTTCCTTTGTAATGGTAAGCTCTTCTATTTTATTTGAATACTCTTTTAATGTTAAATTAGTTTCTTTAAGCTCTTCATAAAGTTGGCTTCTTTTCTTTTTTTCTATAATCAGTTTTCTAATTAAAAAGCAAATAATAAGGGTAAAAGCATAACTAGATAATGCGTTTACAATAGTAATATGAAAATTATTTGAATATAAAATACAATTTGAAACAATATTAGAAATAAGATTGATAAGTAATATACCTTCCATAATCAAGTTTTCTTAATTATATCATTAAAATTGTATTGGAAGTATATTACTTTAGTCATATATAAATCCGTTGCTAAAGTAATATAACAAATGGGTACTAAAGTGAATATTAAAAAAATCTTATGCAAAGTACAATATGAGTATAGTAAGAAATACAGGGAGGCACAAGAATGCTTGAATTAATAAATTCAACAAAAAAATAATGGGAATAGTACCTCAGGATATAGCGTTATATGAACCTTTGAGTGAAAAGATAATCTAGAGTTCTTTGGATGCCTATATGGTTTAAAAGGAAAAGAACTAAAAGACAGAACATCTGAGGTGCTAGATATTATAGAACTTAAAGATAAAAAAGACCAAGCAGTTTCAGAATTCTCAGGAGGAATGAAAAGAAGAGTTAATATTGGTGTTGCGTTAATGAACAGCCCAAAGCTTTTGATTTTAGATGAACCAACAGTTGGAATAGATCCACAATCTAGAAATCATATTCTTGAAACCATAAAAAAATTAAATGAAGATAGCGGCATCACAGTAATTTATACTAGCCACTATATGGAAGAGGTTGAGTATCTTTGTAAAAGAGTTGCAATTGTAGATCATGGAAAGCTAATAGCTCTAGGAACTAAAGAGGAGTTAAAGGAAAAACTTAAAGTAAAAGATACGTTAACGGTTACTTACAGCAAAGCGGATAAGGCTTCTTTAGAAAAAGTTAAAAATATTGCTGGAACGGAAAAAGTTAGAATAAACAAAAGTGAAATAGCTATGTTAGTAAATCAAAATGAAAAAAATATTATAGATATTGTTGAAGATATAAGAAATCTCGGAATAAAATTAACAGGTTTCAAATATGACGAAGTAAATCTAGAAAGTATTTTTCTTCAAATCACAGGAAAATCTTTAAGAGAATAATAAGGAGGTGACAAACCAATGAATAAGCTAATACGGTTGTTTTTACTAGATACTAAGCTGTTATTAAAATCTAAGGTATTTTATTTTAAATTGGTATTATTTCCAATTGTACTTGTGCTAATAGTTGGATCGGTCAATAGTAGCCAAGTTACATTTTAAATAGTTTTGACAAAAATATTTCTTCAATAAGAGTTGAGCAAAATGAAGTTATAGATGAGCTGGCTTTAAATAAATCAAATGTAATGTCAGTAGATGTAAATAAGCTCCTTAGTGATATACAAAATACAAGTGGTAATTCTACTGAAATCTCAAAAATAGCTACAAGAAGAAATGCAAAACCTATATATGTGATGCAATATATGGTTATTGGATTGGGGTCTGTACTAATGGTACTAACAGGGATGCTTGGAGGAAGCTTTTTTTCTATGGATGAACTAACAGTCCCCAAAGCACTTCAAATCATATCAAAATGTATGCCAGAAAGTTGGGGAATAAAAGCACTAAAAGATATTATATTTAATAACGCCTCTTTGGAAGCACAAATTCAAGCCATAGTTGTATTAGGGTCTGCTGGCATAGTTGGATTATTTGTATCTACAATACTGATGAAAATTATAAGCAAAACTGAAAAAGGTTTTTATCATTAGATATTTTGAGGGGTGTTTAATATGAATTCAATGCTAATTATAGGCTGTGTAGAGATAGTTTTGGGAGTACTGATAAATATATTTATAAAAAAGATAGTCATATTTTTGTTTAAAAAGGGTGGTACTTTATCATACTTACCTGTAAGATTTGCTGGGGTATGGCTGTTGATAAATGGTATATCAAGAATGCTTAATATATAGTGGCGCTGTTGCACTGAGAAATTAGTATAACAGCTATTTTGCTGGAAAATTGAGGTATTGAGGATAGTTTCACAAATGTTCCATTATTTTCATCTCTCTTTTAATTTCATACTAATATGCTAATGTTATACAACACATACGAGCCATATTTATATAATTAAACTAAATTTTAAAACAATATGGAATAATTTCCTATTCGTCAATATATTTTTTATAAGATAAATAATTTGGTAAAGGAATCTCTGGATCGGAGGAATCTGTATTAATGTATGTTTTAGGATATGCATCTCTGTATTGAGATGGAGTTACCCCTTCATATTTTTTAAATAGTTTCATAAAATATTTTTCATCCTTAAAACATATCATATAAGAGATTTCCTTTATATTTTTGTCAGAATTCAGCAATAGTTCTTTTGCTTTATTTATTTTGATGTTATTAATATATTTTAGCGTACTCATTCCAATATTTTTTTTTAATAAACGTGTTAGATGATCAGCGGTAAAGTTAAATTTATCAGCTATCATTTTTACAGATATCTCTTTAGTGGCATTTACTCGTACCCATTCCAATATTTGAAAAAATTTTTTATTCACTGCACTTCCATTTGTTACTGGCGAACGAAATGAGTTTATAAATTGTTGAGTTAATTCTATTGTTAGCTCGGATACTAAATAATCAGTTGACAAATGTGTATAATATGGAGAGTTAGCTATGTGTAAAATTTGTTTTAAATACATAAATGATTTTCCAGTATCAATTAATGAAAAAAAAGTAGGTAGTAAAATATCTTCTTGTAAATTATTTGTATTTAACATTGAACTCACTGAATCAGAAATTTCTGATTCAGTGAGTATTTTCTCTTCAGAAGTACATAAAAAATGAAGCCAATAAAAGCTACTACCTTCCTCTGAAGGTGCATATCCGAAATGTAGCATTCCTGGGAGTAAAAATAAAACATCACCTGGATTTACTTCATATTTTTCATCATTCTGCTGTATATATAAAGTTCCCTTAATACCAATTATAATTTCATAATTATTTTCCAGGATGAAAGATTTATGATGCCAATTTTTTTCAGAGATAAATTGACCTGATTTAAAATAGGCAAGAGGTTTACTTATATTTGTCTTAAAATAGAGCATATCTGATTTCACCACCATAAATACGATTTTATTAGTTGTCCAATTACTGTAAACGATTTATTATTAAGGCAATGGTTAACCATATATAACAATTTCTATTATAGTTTCTTTAAAATTACATGTCAAATCAGGCAAAAAAATAAAAAAAAGGAGATTTTATATTTTATTTACAAAATCAATATAAACACTAAATGTCGGATTTATCATACCTATAAATTATTATAAGAGGAGAGAAAAATATGAAGAAGATAGAAAAAACAGAAATTGAATTAAAAGATGTTAAAATTGCAGACGAGTTTTGGTCTAAGTATATAAATTTAGTTAAAAATGAAATGATCCCTTATCAATGGAGCGTATTAAATGATGAGGCTGACATAAAAATTGAACGAGAAAGGGATGACGATAATATTCCAGCTGAAAAAAGTCATGCCATTGAAAATTTTAAAATTGCCGCAGGTATAAAAGATGGTCATCATTATGGCTATGTTTTTCAAGATAGTGATGTTTATAAATGGCTAGAGGCTGTTTCATATTCGTTGATTTCTAATTATGATGTGAAGCTAGAAACTATAGCCGATGGCGTTATAGATTTAATAGGTCTTGCTCAGCAAAAGGATGGATATTTAGATACTTACTTTATTATTGATGCTCCTGAAAGAAAGTTTAAACGACTACTAGAAAGTCATGAATTGTATTGTGCAGGACATCTTATGGAAGCAGCAGTAGCTTATTATGGTGCTACAGGAAAAAGAAAAGTACTGGATATAGCTTGCAGTTTAGCGGATTGTATTGATAATAATTTTGGACCAGAAGAGGGTAAAATTCATGGATATGATGGACATGAAGAAGTTGAAATTGGACTTGCTAAACTATACTCTGTAACTGAAAATGAAAAGCATTTAAAGCTAAGCAAATATTTTTTGTATGAAAGGGGCAAAAATAGTGACTTTCTTAAAAACCAGTTAAGGGATGATACTAATAATCAAAGCATATTAACAGAAACAGAAAAATCCCATCTAAAATATTTTCAAGCACACAAACAAATTTTAGAACAGGAAACTGCTGAAGGACATGCAGTAAGGCTTGCGTATATGTGTACTGCAATGTCGGATATTGCATATTTAACAAATGATAAAGAGATGTTAGATGCATGCAAAAAATTGTGGGTAAATATCACCAAAAAGAGAATGTATATTACAGGTGGAATTGGTTCTACTGTAATAGGAGAAGCTTTTACTTTTGATTACGACTTACCTAATGACACAATGTATTGCGAAACTTGTGCTTCTATTGGACTTGTATTCTTTGCTCATAATATGCTTAAGAATGAACCTATAAGCCTCTATGGAGATGTTATGGAAAGGAGCCTATATAATTCTACTATTAGTGGCATGGCACTAGATGGAAAACACTTTTTTTATGTAAATCCACTAGAAGTTGACCCACTAGCTAGTAAAAATGATCCAGGAAAGAGTCATGTAAAAACAACGAGACCATCTTGGTTTGGTTGTGCATGTTGCCCTCCTAACCTGGCGAGAACGTTAACTTCTTTAGGTAAGTATATTTACACTACATTTAATAACACAGTATATACACATTTATATATAGCAAGCCTTGCTGATATTTTAATAAACAATAATAAAGTATCAATTAAGCAAGAGACAAACTACCCATGGTCAGGAAATATTAAGTTCACCTTAAATACTGAAAAGGCAAGCAATTTTGGCATGGCATTTAGAATACCTGAGTGGTGTTATTCATATTCTGTAAGGGTTAATGGGTTAGTAGCAGAATATACGATTTCAAATGGTTATATTAATATTGTAAGACTATGGAGTGCATCTGATACAATAGAAATTAATATGAAAATGGAAATTCAAGAAATAGTGGCGAATCCACACATTAAAGATGATCTTGGAAAGATTGCATTGCAAAGGGGACCTTTTATATATTGTCTAGAACAAGCAGATAATGGGAAAAATCTGCATTTAATAAAACTGCCCAAATCTTGTGAATATGAATACGAATTTGATCCTAAAATACTTGGGGGGATTGGAAAAATTAAAGTTAAGGCTAAAAAGTTAATTATAGACAATAGCTGGGAAGAACAATTGTACAAAAGTAATACAAAGATTGATGAATATGAGGAAAAAGAAATTACATTTATTCCGTATTATAGCTTCGCAAATCGATCCGAGGGTGAAATGAGGGTATTTATAAACAAAGAGATATAAATATTTATGGGATAAAAACAAATTGTAAAAAATCTAAATCTATTTATATTAATGGGGGGTTATTTTAATGGATACTAGAGATAATAAAAATAAAAAGGTACCTTTTTATCAGAAAATTAGTTATGCTTCTACAGATTGTGCAGGTAATTTATTATATGTAGTAATAAGCACTTACTTACTGTATTTTTTTACAGATGTTTTTGGGTTAAGTGTTGCAGTTGCGGGGACTTTATTATTGGCTACAAGATTAGTTGATGCTGTTGATGCCCCCATATGGGGATTCTTAATAGACCATACTCACACAAAATGGGGACAAAGTAGACCATATTTTTTATGGTTGTGCGTCCCTTTTGCATTTTTCACATGGCTTACATTCACCACTCCTAATTTATCAGGAACATGGAAATTTGTATATGCAGCAGTAACATATATATTCGCAGGTATTTGTTATACAGGAATCAGTTCACCAATAACATCTATACTACCTAATCTATCACAAAGCTCAGATGAAAGAATTGTTTTAAACTCATACAGAATGGTTGGCGGAAATGTAGGAACTCTTTTAACTAATCTTGTTTTGCCTTTAGTAGCAATTTTAGGTGCTGGAAACGATAGAAAAGGGTTTTCCTTCACTCTAGCAATTTTTGGAATTGTTGCTATTATAATGTTTGTAACAGCCTTTGTTAATTTGCGCGAAACTCATGTTAGCGAATTGAAATCCATTCCAATAAAAAAGAGTATAGGCGCTGCAAGAGGTAACTGGCCTTGGATTTTATTAGTTACTGCTAATTTAATCTTTTGGATAGCAAACAATGTTAGATCATCATCATTAATATATTATTTCCAATATAATCTTCATATGAAATATTTGGTTCCTATTGTAGGATCCTTGTCAATATTGACAGTTGTTGGTATGATTCTTATTCCATTTATGGTTAAGCTTTCAAATAAAAGGACAGTTATGATTGGGGCACTCTTGGTGGCTGCTATCGCCAATGTGTTATTACATTTTGCATCGAATAATGTAGGGGCTGTTATTACTTTTTATGTAATTGGATCTATTGGTTCAGGAGTAGCATGTTCTATGCCTTTTGCAATGCTGGCGGATACTGTAGATTATGGTGAGTGGAAAACAGGAATAAGAGCCAGTGGGTTCTTGTCTTCGATTGGTAGCGCCTTTTGTATTAAAGCCGGAAGCGGAATTGGTGGCTTTATTCCAGCACAAATCATGGGGGCTTTTGGATACGTTGCAAATAAAGCTCAATCTGCCTCTTCATTATTTGGAATTGAATTTAGTTTTGTATGGATTCCTGCTATTTTATTTGTCTTAGCTACTATTCCTATGATTTTTTATGGAAAATATGAAAAAGGTGAGGAAGAAATAAACAGACAATTAGAAAGTAGAAAAGCAATATAATTTTGAGCATGTTAAAAAAGGTTTCAAATAAAATTTAATAATAGGGAGGATGGTAAGCATGAAAAAGTCTTTTGCCGTATTATTTAGCTTAATGGTTATTTTTACTATTGGCATAGCTCCTAACAAGCCTGTTTTTGCAGCTACCAATCTTACTGTAGATTGTGGAGATAAATTAAGAGCTGTAACACATTGCGCAAGTGGTTCACTTTATGGGGTTACTGAGACTACACCAACTGACATTACCAATTTGGTTATGCCTCTGAATCCAAATGTTTTTACAAATCCGGCTCTAGCTGGAACAGGATATCAACAACCTATTGGAGCTGCAATACCAGTTACAGGAAGACTTACTGGCACAACTGGGAAAGTTATGATTAGATTGGCAGATATATTTCCAAACTGGCCATATTCATTTACTAATATGACTGATTGGCTTAGTAAAGTTACTTCAGTAATTAGGACTAAGAAAGTGTCGGGTTATTCGAATGTCTATGGCTATGAGATATGGAACGAGCCAGTTTATACATGGACTAGTACTACAGTAACTTACAACGAGATGTGGTTTCAAACTTACAACTTGATTCGTTCATTAGATTCAAATGCTCAGATTATAGGACCTTCAGAAGGATATTATAATCATAGCAAGATGAATACCTTCCTTTCTTTCTGTAAAGCTAACCATTGCCTTCCAGATATAATTTGTTGGCATGAACTCGGAGGTAATGGGATAGGCGTTGAGGGGGTTTCTAATGATATTAAAGACTGTGTGGCATTAGAAAGTACACTTGGAATATCAGCAAAGAAAATTTCAATAAATGAGTATTGTGATGCTAACCATGATATGGAAGGACAGCCAGGATCATCGGCGAGCTTTATAGCAAAATTCGAACGTAATAAAGTAGATTCTGCATGTATTTCATGGTGGTTTACAGCTCATCCTGGAAGATTGGGAAGCCTTATGGCATCAGATACACAAAAGGGCGCTGGATGGTGGTTCTATAAATGGTATGGTGACATGACAGGTAATATGGTTAATGTAACACCTCCAAATGATGTAAGCAAAGAAGCGGATGGTTCTGCTTGTGTAGATTCAAGTGCTAAGTATATAAGCGTACTTTTAGGAGGAGTTAATGATGGTAATATCAATGTGAAAATTAACAATATTCCCTCCTTTATTGGTTCAACTGCAACCGTTAAAGTAGAAAAAGTAGATTGGGTAAATAAGAATACTCCAGTAAGTGGCACAAGTACAATATCTACAGCTAATTATACTGTATCTAATGGTAGTATAAATGTATCAATAGCAGGTACCAATAATACTAGTGGATATCGCGTTTATGTAACGCCGGGGATAAGTAATACACAGACATTATATGAAGCAGAAAATGCAGATATAAGTAGCGCAAAAATATTTTCTAGTACAAATGCATCAAATGGAAAATATGTTGGTAAAATAGATTGTAACAACACTAATACACCTGTATATAGCTATGTAGATTTTACCGTAAATGTTCCTACTACTAAAACATATACGATGGCAATAAGATATGCTAATGGCAATGGTTCAACTTCAACACAAGGGTTAGCGTATAACGGAGGAATATGGTCGACTATTTCATATCCTGCAACGGCTAGCTGGATGAATTTTGCTAGTGTAAATACGAGTGTAAACCTCAAGGCAGGGTTTAATACAATAAGATTGGCGAAAGGAAGTCCTTACTTTGTTGGAGGCACAGGAGATGCAGAACTTGATTATATTGAGGTGAAGTAAATGAAATTAAAATTTAAGTTTTAGATATACAGGATAAATACAATTAGTAACAAACATGGAAATACAAATCATTTAAAACAAGATATGTTACAATATTCACTTTTTATTTTTGTGGATGAATAAGCCTAGTATTGACGAAAAAATAAACTTATCTTACTATGTAAACATAGCGAGATAAGTTTATTTTGTTAGAATTTTAAATTATAGGTAATGTCTGCTTTTAGTAGAGGTAAATTAAAAGGTTAGGGGTTGTAAATAATATGAATAATATAAAATGGGCAATACTTGGTCCAGGGAATATTGCAGAGGAGTTTGCAAAAGCTATAGTTGCGGTCAATGGAAGTATATATGCAGTGGGAGCAAGAACTATTGAAAAGGCAAAGAAATTTGGAGATAAATATAAGGCTGAAAAAATTTACGGAAGTTATGATGAAATGCTTGGAGATGAGAAAATTGATGTAGTTTATATATCCACACCTCATTGTAATCATTATGAGTATATTATGAAAAGTTTAAAAAATAATAAACATGTGTTTTGTGAAAAGGCTATAACGGTAAATGGTGATGAGCTAAAAGAAATAGTAGCATTAGCAGAAGAAAAAAATTTGATTGTTGCAGAGGCTATGACTATTTATCATATGCCATTATACCAAAAACTAAGAAACATTATTGAAAAAGGGAATATTGGAAAACTTAAGATGGTTCAAGTATCTTTTGGAAGTTGTAAAGAATATGATGTGACTAATAGATTTTTTAGTAAGGAACTGGCAGGAGGCGCACTCCTTGATATTGGAACTTATGCCCTGTCTTTCGCCAGATTTTTTCTTTCAAGTCAGCCAGATGAGGTTCTGACAACTGTTAAAAGGTTTGAAACAGGAGTCGATGAGCAATCAGGAATAGTACTTAAGAACGCTGATGATGAAATGGCAGTTATTTCTTTAACCATGAGAGCAAAAATGCCAAAGAGAGGCATTATAGCAGGTGAACTTGGTTTTATATCTGTGGATAATTTTCCAAGAGCAGATAAAGCTATTATAACCTATCTAGATGGAAGGGTAGAGGCAATAGAGACTGGGGAAACTTCAAAGGCATTAGTTTATGAAGTGAATGATATGAATAGGTATATATTGGATAAGGATAACAAAGCTACCATGAAATTATCTGTTGATGTGATGGAGATAATGGATCAAGTAAGAAAACAATGGGAAATTAAGAAATCTTAAAGAAGAGACGGGCGTAAACTAGCAGTATATTATAGATAATCCTAGAGCTATACTTTTTTATTAGCTCTAGGATTTATTTTTATCTACATGCAAAAAAGATGGAATTAGTTTTGCAGAAATCAGGGCTATTATTGGAACAATTAGTATTACAGCTATGCTTCCAGTTATCCCTTGGATTATTTCAACACTCACCATGTCCATATTCATTAGTTGAGTAAAGCTAACGTTATAAGAATATATTACAATTATCATAGTAAGAGATGACCCTGTAAAAGCAAGAAGAAGCGTGTTAGCCATGGTTCCCATCATATCTCTACCTACGTTCATACCCGAGTCAAATAACTGATTAAAAGTAAGATTAGGATTTGAAATGTAGATTTCTTGTATAGAAGAAGCTATGGACATACTTAAATCTAATACTGCACCTAAAGATGATATGAGAATTGATGCTAAAAGTAGCCCTTGCACCTGCATGCCAGATTTAGTTGAAATCAGACTTAAGGTTTCAGCATTTTGACCATTTAAGCCAGTTAAATGTGCTAAATTTCCAAAGATTATAGCAATTATTCCAGCAATAGTGACTCCAAGTATAGTACCAAGTATTGCTGAAAGGGTTTTTGCTGTCCATCCACTTAGTAAAAATAATGAGAGGCAGGTGGTAAGTATTATTATTAAAAAGGAAGTCAAAATTGGAGAATATCCATTAAAGATCATTGGGATGAATAAAAATATAATACAAATAAAAGTGAATATAATTCCCAAAATTGATTTTATTCCTTTTTTGCCACCTATTATGCATAAAGCTAAAAAGAAAAATATAATAAAACCATATTCAATTGGGGCTCTGTAATAGCTATATACTGTGCCACTATATGTATTTTTGTTAACTGAATCAATATCTATAATAATAGTCATACCTTCCTTGGTGAACACATTATGAATATCAGTTAAGTAGTTTGGCAGTATTTTTGTATCACCTTTATGTTTCCCCGAAAGAATCTTAACAGTAACTTCCTGACTACCAAAATATGTATCACTTAAGTTTATGCTTTTCGTAAGATTCTTATTTTTAACACTCAAAACCTTTGCTTTTTCATAGCTTACGCTAGCACTTCCATTTTTAGTAGCAAAAATCACAGGATGATTAACATTAAATAAATATAGAAATATAAAAAACATTATTATAACTATTGATGAAAAAATTATCTTTATTTGTTTTGGGTATTTAGACATAAATAATAGCCTCCTAGGGTCTTTTAGTCAGTAGGACAAACAATAAACAAGTTAAATTACTAGCTATTTTCTCTGCAGTGATTATTAATTAAATAATATATAAGTTAAAGTATAAGACACAAATATTGGTAAAAAGTTAAGCCTGTGTAAAAACTAGGTTAAGTTAAACTAAAGGTAAATTTTCCTTAATAATAAATTAATTTAAATTTACATATATTTTACATTAATAAGGAAGTTAATGGAAAGCATAGCTGTTAATATAATAGGAGCGATAAACTATTAAGCGTTATAGCAAGAATAAATATTTATAAGGAGGGGAATTTGAAGGAGTATAGAGAAAAATTTATTAATATATAAAGGGGTAAAATAAATGAAAAATCGTAAAAAGTTAGTGGCTCTAGTTTTGGGGATTTCAGTTATTTTTTCAAGTGTATTAATGACAACTGGCATGGCAGCAAGCAATTCTGTAAATGCAAATGCAGTAGTAGCAAGTACTAATAGTAGCGGTAATTTTAATGATATAACACTTTCACCAGGGGGAGATACTACTCAGTTAAATTTCACTTGGTATTCAAGTAGTAGCAAGGCGACACCTGTAGTGCAGGTGGCATTAAAATCGGATGTAACAGGTACTGATTTTCCAGTAAGCAAAGCGCAGACATTTAATGGGCAAACTTCCATTGGAAATAGTGGTTTCACTTCCAATAAAGTATCAACCAGCGGTTATAAATTATCTTCACAATATGTATATCGTTTAGGGGATGGTACCAATTGGAGTCCTACGTATAGCTATAATACTTACAATAAAAATAGCTACAGCTTCTTATTTGCAGGTGACCCACAGATAGGTGCAGGTGGTGATATAAGTAAAGATTCAGCTGGATGGGTAGATACATTAAATAAAGCGACTAATCTATTTACTGATAATAGCTTTATGATTTCTGTAGGCGATCAAATAAATAATGGAAAAGAGCTTAATGGTGCAAGTAATGAATCGGAATACACTGGCTATTTTGCACCTGGGCAATTAAAATCATTACCAGTTGCATCAATTGCAGGAAACCATGAAACTTATGGACCAGGACACAAGACTCACTTTGATGCTCCGAATTTATCAAGTAAATATGGAATCTTTGATGCTGGTGCAGCTGGAGGAAATACAGACACTGGTACAGACTATTACTTCACATACAACAATACTTTATATTTGATGTTAAACAGTAATGATGTCAACGAGGGTGAACATCAGCAATTTATGAAGGACGCTATTGCAAAAAATCCAGATGCAACTTGGAAGGTAGTAGTTTTACATCATTCAATCTACAGTTCAGCAGATCATGAAACAGATAAAGATATAATACAAAGAAGAGTGGATTTACCTCCAATATTTGATTCTTTAGCAATAGATGTAGTTTTAGATGGACATGATCATTGTTATACTAGAACGTATCAAATGAAGGGCGGACAAGCTGTTAAAAATGACAAAGTGGATGCCCAGGGGAGAGTAGTAGATCCAACGGGAACTGTTTATATCACTGCTAATTCTGCCAGTGGAAGTAAGTACTATGAAATGCAACAACCTGGTATAAATAATTATTATGAAGCTAAAAAAGAACAAATCAAAGTACCAACATTTTCTAGGGCTACAGTAACATCTAACAGTTTCACAATTACAACATATAGAACTGATACAATGGCCCAAACTGATAGCTATACATTACTTAAGTCCACTAAACCTGATGTAGCTGCAGCAAATGTTATTGACCAGATAAGCAGTTTACCTGCTTCTAGTGCTATTACATTAAATGATAAAACTAATGTCCAAAATGCTCGCATTTCATATACTGCTTTAAGTTCTGATGAGCAAAAGCTTGTAACTAACCTTAGTTCTCTTACAAGTGACGAGTCACAAATTGCTAGTCTTGAAGCAGCAGCTGCAAAAGAAGCTGATCAGAAAGCAGCAGATGCAGTTATAACGAAAATAAATGCAATTCCTCAAAATGTTGCTTTAACAGACAATACAACTATCACTGCCTTAAGAGTTGCATATAATGCACTTACGGATGCACAAAAAGCTTTAGTAACAAATTACAATAAGTTAACAACGGCTGAAAGTAGTATAACTAAACTTCAGACACCAACACCAACTACAGCCGCAAGTACATTAGTAGCTGCAACAACTCCAACAGTAACACCAACTTCTAGCGTAATAACAGCAGCAAGCAATTTGCCAAAAACCGGTCAATTTATAGATGAAACTGTTCTTATGGTTTTAGGAGTAGTATTAATTATTGCAGGTTCTTCAGTATTATTTATATATAAAAAGAGAAAAAAAGTATAAAATTAATTAATAAGAATTCTATAATATCAATTAATAAAAGTGTATAATATTAATAAATAATGAAAAAAT
>LIDZ01000548.1_pt1 | contig 31500 bp, 44 predicted proteins | sample 644651 | NCBI WGS metagenome assembly LIDZ01 (sample SAMN03856242, study PRJNA289617) | food metagenome | isolation source: wine grapes on drying loft during traditional withering process | host: Vitis vinifera cv. Corvina | place: Italy: Gargagnago di S. Ambrogio di Valpolicella | collected 2014-01 | reverse complement strand
GGGGGTTGGGTTTGCCAGAGTATGCCGGGCCGTAACCGCCTGACGGCGGGCCTCGCCGCCCCCGACCGCCGCAGTTCCCCTTGCCCGCATCTGGCGGCTTTCATGCCCTGCGGGCATCGGTGCGAGTCTGATTAAATTATGATAGTGCATCATATTATGTTGCTTTTATTGGGGGATTTTGCTATATTTACATTGTGGTTCAGCAACTTAGAGGATAAAAATGATTCGTAAATTGATTGGTGAGCGTAACGGCAAATATGTTTTTCAGCGTGACAGTCAACTGTTTGAGCGCAGCTGGAAGCCGCAAAGCCATTCCCGCCCGCAGACCCCAAGCCAGTTAAAGGCTGAAATGCAGGCACTGGAGCGCTAATATCAGGGGGGGATCGCCCCCCCCTATGATTGCGCTGATAAATATCGAAGGAGAAAAATAATGACTCAAAAGAGCGAACGAACCATTACGGTTGAAGACGTTCAGGAGGTTACGATTAATGCCGCTCAGGAAAAAATCGTCAGCTTCAGAAGTAGTGATCAGGTTGAAGCGGCGGTGAACAAACTTTTTCGTCATCCAGCTAAAAGAATGCTGATTCCCGCCTTTAAAGGTAGCAATCCTGCTTTTGAATATTGGGTGGATCGCCTGAAAAAGGGCGAACGCTTACCCAGGGGGAAATATTTCAGGATATGTGAACGTATCCAGGCCTTCTAACATGATATACCCCTTGCGGTTGTCGCTTACATTATAGCCTTCATATAATGATTTTAGCCCGTAATTGCGCATCATATTTTGTTGCATTGTTTCGGGTGTAATGTTATATTTATCCCGTAGTTCAGCAACTTATGAGGATAAGTAATGAGCAGTAAAAAAATAATTTTTGATAGCTTCAGAGATCAATGCACAGCGATTTCTAAAGAACTCATGCCAAATTCCGGTCTTATTTACGAGCTTTATCAGCGTCGTCTTAGCGCAAGCATAGACAGGCTTCTCCGCGATATTCCGGTTGAGTATCAGGATGATGCAAAGGCGATGGCCCGCGAAGAATTTGATTATATGACGGCTGAAGAAATTGCTGATGAGATTCGCCAGGATCGTGACAATGGTATCTGCTGCCACGGTATCGATCGTGACTGCTGCCCGATGGGCTGCGGCGACCTGGATGATTAAATGATAATAACCGGGCAGGCTAATTTAAACTGCCCGGTTCTAACGAGGCTGAGGATGTAATGAAAAAAGATTTAGCTTTAGCGTTATCAGTGCTCTTAGTTTCCCCCGCGTTATACGCGGTCGGTATTCCTGTTCCTGATGTAACAACGCCTTTAAAAATTTCTATGTCAGATGAGTACAAATGCAATGATAAAGGACAGGCTTTTTCAAAGCAGCGGAGCGGCGGGTATATGTTGATGGACGGTATTACCTGTCATGATGATCATTTATGGCGTGGCGGTAAGGCAATGAATTTCGTTGATATGATTAATTACGTTGCTGATGACTACTATTATCAGACAATGAAAAAAGATCATTTGTTAGGCTCTGATCGTCATAAAAAGGATATGAAATGACATTATTTTTTCGTTTTCTTATTGCGATTGGTCTTTATGGATTCGCAGCCTATGTAATCAAAATTACACTACCGCAGTATTTTTCTCCTTATGTATGGGGTGCGTGCTTTTTTGTCATAATTGCAGCGATTTTTTTTATAACTACTCGCGAGTCGTAAACATCAAAAAGTGCAGAAATTGCACTTTTTCATATCAAATTCTGATGCCCGTGGAAAATTTATGACAGGGTTTGAACTACGTCTGTGGCGTCGCGGTTTAGGCTGGAGTCAGGAACGAGCAGCCGAGGAACTGGGCGTTTCACTGCGTACTTACAAAACATATGAAAAGAAATCCCCTCCACGTATGGCGGTTCTTGCCGCTCAAGCTTTGGAGATAAACACCAACAAAAATAACCCATAAGCTATGCATAACTCTTGAGTTATAATATCCTATGAGTTATTATTAGTGCGTGGACATGACAATCTGGTGCAACACAGGAAAGGGGCTGCTAAGTGTTTGAATTGATATTCCATCCTGAAGCACAACAGGAATTGCTTGAGCTGGACAGCGCGATGCAGGGTAAGGCATTAGCCGCACTCGACAAGCTGGAGTCGCAGGGAAACCAGTTGCGCTATCCGCATACGGATATTATTCAGGAGGGGCTTTTTGAATTAAGGGCGGGAAAAAAGGATATTACGCGAACTTTTTTTGCTTATGCTAAAGGCCGCAAAATTTATATCCTGCGTACCTTTATCAAAAAAACACCCAGGACGCCACCGGCAGAAATAAAACTGGCTTTGAAAAGACTTGAGGAGCTGACAGATGAAAGTTAAAGGTGTTTCATTTGCTGAGGTTAAAGCGAAATCGCTTAAAAACCCTGATGTGATGGCCGCATATCTTGCGGAGAAAAAAGAAGAAGAGCTACAGGAGTTGCTTGCTGATCTGCGTCGCAGAGCTGGCATCAACAGCACGCAAGTAGCTGAGAGAATGGGTATCACACAGCCCGCTGTGAGTAAGCTGGAAAAGAACGCCAGTAAAGCCAGTATCACTACGCTTGAAAGATACGCTGCGGCATGTGGTGCGAGTATCAAAATCGTAATGGGCTGACATTCAGCCCTTCAACAGCAGATGAACCGCCTCTGATACCAAAGGAGAAAATATGAACGATCTGAGAAAAGTTGCTGCGGTTGGTGCAATGTGCCTCGCACTGATTTTGTTTGTGTGGTTCTTTAAATAAATATCATCATTGAAAAGATAAGCGAGCAATATATGAAAAAGTTAATTTTCCTGATGGTGTTTGTTTTATTCCTGGGCGTTGCAGTCTGGGCAAGTAGTTCATACGACATTAAAAGTTCCTTAAATATATCTGCCGGTATTACCTCTTTAGGACTTGTCGTGTTTTATGCGGTAACTCTTCTTTTTGCAGTATTAGCCGTATTTATTTCATGGATGTATGAAAACGGATCGCTTAAGTTTTTTTGCGGAGCGCTGTATTTTTCCGTCCTGAGCTACATTGCTTCTTTCTTCATTAAGAAATTAAACATGGATGTCATTATTTCAGGATTTCTTTTTTCGAATGTATTAAGTGTCGGGCTTTCTGTCATGGCAGGTATATTACTGGTAATCGGGATATACTTCTCTATGTCCAATCGTCAATTTAATCCTTAAAATTGAACCCGTAGCTGAACCGGTGTACAAGCCAAGAATGAACAATTCATGATTGAGGGGATGACATGAAAACAGTAACAGCACGTGAAAATATGGGTTATAAAAGATACAAACCGGGAGGGGTGACTAAACTATTATTATTAATAATAATCCTTTTTTTATTCTCACTTTTTTTGTTTTTCTTTAATAGAATCAACTACCTTTTCACAAATGACTGGAAATATATAACTGTCGGCGGGCTTGAAAAAATTGAAGAACAGAAAGGTTTTTTCGGAGATAAATCTGTTATTTACACTCAGAAAGGCGATGTGATTACTGTAGATGGCACTTATCAGGATTATCATAAGCACCTAAATGAAAAGGGAATTCCTGTCGTTCTGAAAAGACCGGCATCGAGTAAGGACCATTTTTTTGATGGAAATAATTTATGGTGCATATCGAATGAATGCCATTTCCAGTCTGAAGATTCTGCAACTTTCTTTCGTCTAATTAAGGATTGACCAGATGCGAACGATCACGACCCGCGAACAACTATTGGTAAACGGAACCGTAAAAGAAAGGATTGCCACGCATATCGTCACCGGGGCGCACGGCTATGAGACGCTCTGCACAAGCGGCTATAACATCAGTCGCAACGACGAAGGTTTAGTGATTGAAAACTGTGAAAAGCTGAGTGAAGGCGAGCTACCGATCACCTGCCCTGTCTGCTTCGTTGTCTGGCGGGATGTACACCAGTTTACTGCTGGCGATTTTGATACAGAGTCGGGGAAGGGTAACTTTTCTAATACCGGCCTCAGTGAGATCACAATAGGCCAGGACTGAATGCAAAATGAACTTCATACGGACGTATGAAGGTGTTTCACTAAGGAGATCTGCATGTTTATCTGCGATGAAACTATCAATACTGACTTTACTGTCAAACAACACGTTGACTCGGCACTGAAAGATGTTCAAACAGCCTTTCCCTATTTTGGTTCCAATACCTATACGCAAGGTAAGATTAATTCCTTAAAATTAAACTCTTCAAACTATTCCCGCATGGAGATTATTCACGCGGTAATTAATGATATAATTGAAGTCGAAAGGAGTGGTCAGTCCAGCAAACCTTTTATAGAAGTTTTCAATATACTTTCTGAGAAGTTTGGTTATCAATTTGAGATTGACGCGACCTATCCTAACATGCTGACATGTTATAAATACGTCAGTGGTAATCATTGGGAAACCATCAGCGTACCTGTTACAAAGATTAAATATATCAAACAGCACGACCACGTTACCGAGAATGCAAATGCAAGACTTAACCGTTGCAGAGTATCATGCGTAAACGATGCAGGTGAAGAGTTCCGCATTTTTAAACATGATGGAGTCTACATCTGCTTTCAGTCAGACCTTGTATATAAAAGTGCTGTCAGCTTTCTTAACCAGGCGATTAATTCCAGCCGATAATAGCACTTCACCTTTACCGCAAGTAGGAGCTTAGAGGGGTTACATAATGCAATGGGGTAGTCATCTGTTTGCGCTGGCACTGTTTGCGCTGTGCGCTCTGCCAGTAATCAGGTTCCTCGTGGAATCCATGTCAGCCTCTGGATCAGGTTCTACGGCCGACAGGGATATATGGGCTGAACCCGTGCCAGCCTGGCACTTTTACTTAAAGCTTGCCGCAGTCATCTCTATTGCTGGGCTGCTCGGTTACGCATGGGTAATGTTCATGATAGAAACCTTCACTTCTCCTCTGTAAATTAAAAAAACCGCCAGCAGGCGGTTTTCTTTTGCCGTTCGCCCGGATTCGGGTTTACGGGTAGTTTACCGACTATCCCCGGCCTAATCCGGCATTCAGATTTTCTGACCAACTTTCATTAACGGACTATTTTTATAAGTCTCTGTTTTTACTCATTACGGGTTCGCTCTCGATGCCGCTGCAGGACGTTGGCCAGCTGCGACCGGCGGCATGAGTAGTGTCCTACTCGTTCAGTAAAACTGAATGGCTGAATGTTACCCATATGAACGCTCATAAAAGCTATATATGGTGTCTCCCACCGCAGCCAGTGCTACCATATGTTGTGCCGGGGCGGGTTGATTCACCCATCGTATATTACGGGGTTAATTAAACTGTACCCCGTCCCGGCATTCGGCTTTACCTCCCTGAATGGAAGTTTCCCCGAACACCCGATCATCATCAGAGGGGGTTTTTCTCCGCGACTCTCCCGGTCCCCTCCCCTATCATATTGGTAAGCCTTAACATACCCGGCAGAGCGCGGAGATAAAAAAATTGAGCAGTTCACCCCCGGAAATTTCTCAGATTTCACACAGCGCTGTCTCCCGCATCGCCACGCCCCGGATCGATTTTGAAATGGCGCTGGCCGTGCGTCAGGTCGCCAGCCGCCAGGCGGAATTGCCGAAGTACCTGCTTGAACCTGAAATCACGCTGCTGCTTGCGCATGGCTTTACCGATCTGCGCCGCCGTATGTACTTTGACTTGCTGTGGAACACCGGCGCAAGACTCAGTGAAGCGCTGGCACTTACGCCGAAGGACGTTCATACCGGCGAACGCTGGCCGTCGCGCCCGTTTGTGTCTCTGATGACGCTCAAGCAACAGGGGCGGCCCGGACGCCCTCCGAAAGACACGCTGCGTGATGTGCCGCTGTTTGATGAGGGATTCACGCTGCGGCTGCGCGACTATGTGACCACGTTCTGCAAACACCAGACAAAGCGGCTCTGGAGCATAGGCGACGACACAATCAGGAACTGGCTGAGTGACGCTGTAACGCGTTGTGAGAACGAAGGTATGGTTTTGTCTGTACCCGTAACGCCGCACACGTTCCGTCACAGCTATGCTATGCACCTGCTCTACTGCGGGGCCGATCCCATGACGCTCAAAACACTCCTGGGGCATCGGAATTTCAAATCCACACAGATTTACCTTGAGGCTATGGCACTGGAAGCGACCATTGCAGGAACGCGGGCTGTAAGATTTGGTATGAGCCGGGAAGAGGCTGCAACGCTAATCCAGAACAGTAAAAAATATTAGTGTGTAACGTTACACACTAATTGATTGTCAGATCTTAGCAGTGTATAACTACCCTATAGGCAGCGTAAGTATTCGCGCAGCAAATATTAGTGTGTAACGTTATACAATAAAGGTGACAACATGATTATTCTGGTAGGCAGCCACAAAGGCGGTGTAGGGAAATCCACTATCTACATTCATTTGCTGATGTGCCTGATCATCAAAAGCGGCCAGCGCATTGCAGCCCTGGAGTGCGATGACCAGCACAGCATCAAAGACTGGATTGATGACCGCCGCGCCAGCGGGATCACGCCGGATGTGGATTACTATGAGTGCTATCACGATATTCCGGCAATGGCCCGGAAGCTGGATAAGAAATATGACATCGTGCTTCTCGATGCACCCGGACGCCGTTCCCCAGAGTTCAGCAAATGTCTTTCAGTGGCCGATTTATTTATCTCCCTTGTAGACCCCTCATCGCAGATTGAAATCAATACGCTGGGCCGGATGGTTGCAGATGTGCGGCAGTATCAGGCTTCAGTTAACAAGCAGCTGAAAGCTGTTCTCGTCATGAACAAGTGCGATACCCATCCAGCTGATCAGGATGCAACGAATTTTCGCCGCGATATCGAAGCGGACCAGGAGAACTGGCTGCCGGTTGCGCGTCAGCGTCTCTACCAGCGCAAGCCCTATAAACGAGCATACAACCTGGGGCTTTCTGTACACGAATATAATGATCGTGGCGTGAACACGGCGCGGGGTGAAATTGAACTTCTGCTTAAAGAACTGAATCTTCTGGTTGTGTAATTATTAGTGTGTATCGTTATACACCAAAGGAACCTTTATGAATAAGCGCACTACAAAACTAAAAGTCAGTCCTGCACTGAACAATATTGATGAAACGAAAACCCTTCGCGATCTGGTGAGCGAAACGAGTCACCGTCCCGCTTCCGGCAGTATCGTTACCAGGGTGAATTTTCCGCTGCTCGACGAAGATATCGCGAAGTTTGATCAGTACAGCGAGCAATATTTTGCGCTGCGTATCAGCGTACTGCGGGCGGGCCTTATGGCACTGGAGAGAATGAGTGATGTTCATCGTTCTGAACTCATCAGGGAAGCTGAGCTGAACAGGCCAAAACCGGGACGCAAACCGGTAAAGAAATAGTACAGTGTATAACGTTATACAATGTTGAAAGGGGGCGTTATGAAAGGGAAGATGACGGCGAACAAAGCGATTATCGGCCTATATGTTCTGCTGGGTTTATACGGCGTTGGCGCGATGGTTGAATTGCAGGTCTGGCGTGGTGACGGCGCTTATCCGCTCTGGTTAACCAGGACGCTGGATGTGCCTTTTAAGGTAGATCATGCGCATCTTGGCGAATCTATGGAGCTGTTCGATAAGGTCTGCGGTAACGACAGGGGGATGATGGCAATAGCACAGAAACCGAATGGGTATTTTATGCGTTGCGATGATGGCCTTGTTACACCATTTAAATCGCTCAAGGTTTATCATTTGAGAATGCCAGCTGAAGATAAAGGGGTTCAGCATGAAAAGTAATGAAGAGTCAGGCAGGGCTTTTTCTGAGGTGAGGTATTTTGAGGTGACGCAGAGGCTTGCTGATTTCGGCGTAAAAATCGGTGATGACGGTTCACTAATCCGTCTCAATGGTGGCCGTATTAAAATCCATGCCGCTTACAAAGAATGGATTCACCGGCTCAAGCCCGGCGAACGGTTGCCAAGAGGACGCTTTTTCCGTGGTAAAAGCCCCGGACGGCCACTGATTATTCTTGATGAATTTCACAGTATGTATCGCTTATAAAAAATCCACGAACACCAGGCTGCCGATGCAGCCTTTTTTTATGCCCGGAGGGCATGAAAGCCGCCAGACGCGGGTAAGGGGAACTGCGCCGGTCAGGGGCGGCGAGGCCCGCCGTCAGGCGGTTACGGCCCGGCATACTCTGGCAAACCCAACCCCCTTCCTGCTAAGCCGATCCGGCCCCACACGCCACGCAGCTGCTGCACAGCGTCCGGCCCGCCCGGCTGAGCGGGCTGGGGGACGCGCCAGCGGCACACAGGGCGTGATTTGTCCGGGTGTTGGGGAAAGGGGACGCCTGCGGCCCCTTGAGCCTACAGGCGCGGTTCTGTGAGGGCAGAAGAGGGATTCAGTAACGGGGTAAAAGAGGTGAAGAGGTGTTATAGAGCGCTTTCCAGTAGGCACCAAATTTTTGCGCGGTTTGCCTGTCGTCAATAACGACAATATTTTCAGCGTTCTTTTTTGTGGCCGCTGCGGTGTAGTTAAAGCTGCCTGTCTGTACTAAAGCGTTATCGATCACCATAAACTTGTTATGCATGGACTGAAAATCGGCATTCAGCCGCACGTTGATTTTGTGGTTCGCCAGGAAGGTAAACGATGAATACGATTTACCGGCTTGCTCAGCATCACCCACCACGTAAACCTGTACGCCTCTTTTCTGTGCCTCAAGAAGTGCCTGCGCAATCGGACGGCTTGTGAAGCTGTACGCGGCCATTAAAATGCTTCTGTGCGCACCGCCGATAACGTCAACAATTACCGACTCCGCATTGCCGGGGCTGAAAGCGACCTGAACCGGCGCGGAGGCTACAGCTGTGGTGCTATGAAAAAAACAGGGTGCTCCTGTAAGAAGCGCCAGCGTCAAAGCCATTTTCCGGATCATGTCATACCCCTTTCTGAAAAAGCAGGAAGAGCAGACCCGATACGGAAAGAAACGTAACAAATCCCATTACCAGTACAGCAAACCAGCTTTTGCTGTTCGTAAAACCTGCCTCTTTGTTCACTGACTCGATCTTTCGGGCCAGCTGATTAAGCTGAATGTGTGCATCACGCATACTGTCTGCCACCTCAGCCGTAATGCGATTTCTGAGATCTATTTTCGCTTCATCGAGCTGCTGATTGATGATCGCCTGATGCCTGATTGCGATTTCCTCATAGCTTTTTTCAGCTTCATCAACGCCAGCGGCAAGTTTTTCAAGGCTGGCACCGAGCTGATCGGGAAGCTGCTCGATGCTGTGCCGTACCTGCGCGAGACTGCCTTTTAACTCGTCAGGAATTGCATTAATTTTTTGCTCAAGTAAAAGCATATCTTCAAGCAAAAGTTTGATATGCACATCTTTAAGTTCTTCGGATAACGCTTTACTCATTTTGTCACCTGTAAAAAAGGCAGGTAACACCTGCCTTGTTTTATTATGCCAGTTTAAGATTTTCAAATGCGACATCCAAATCCGCGTTAAAGCCGTTCATCAGCATTTTAACGGCCCGCAGATTAGAAAGCTCCTGACGTTCTTCTACTGATGCTGCGCTTCGGATCAGGGTGCGCAAGTCGCGGTCATCATTATAAACATCTTTGTACTTTAGCCCTGACTTTTGCAGGAGACTGAATATATTATTGTTGTAAACAACTACCGGGTTTTTACCCGCAGTTTTTTTAGCTGTTTTATCAGAAAGAAAAGTAGAGTATTGCCTTTCAATGCTCATGTCTTTTTCAGCAAAGTTGCAGACGACTTTGATTCTTTCTTCTTCAATGCCCATATCTAACAAATTGTGTATTGTTGCTATTGAATCACGCTGCTGTTTATTAGGTGGAGTTACCGGAATAATGAAATAATCAATCAGGTCATGACTGCCCTGATATTCATTCATCTGGATAAGGAAGTTTTCAATGTTTGATGAACCAATATCAATGATGGTGCAATCAACATCGTCAATACGCTTGATAATCTCGTCGTATTGTTTAGCTGATAATTTCTCTTCAGTTGTACCATCGTCGTTCAGGGTTTCAACGCGGATAATTTCTGAACCTTCAAGACGAGGCTGTAAAAGCGTTTCACACAGGGTAGTTTTTCCGACATTACCGCTGTGATTCATAACTGCAATTTTAAGGTACATGTATAATCCTTATTTACTGTTTAGATAGTTGCTCAGGGTTGAACTCAACCGGGTTACATTCGGTGCTTTCCACGATTCAATTGTTTCTACTGAAACACCACCGTCAATGGCTCTCTGTGCGACTCTTTCATTCTTGAAACAGACGTTCAGATACTGCTGAAACTCATCCTGTGAAACAGTTGTACTTTCTGTATCTTCCTCGCTACCAGTTACCAGGCTACTTCTGACAACCTTACTTTCTGATTGAGAAACAATTTTATTACTGTTTCTTTTATAACCTGCGCGATACAGGATGTTCTTCAGGTAAGTAATTTCGATGGCTTTGTCAGCTGGTACGTTTTCGTTGATGCATTCCGTAATCAGCTTGTTACTTACGCCTCTACGTTTACATGTGATCACCAGCTCCAGGTTCTCGTTGAACACATGCTGCTTACTGACTATTCCAAGAGTGATTGCGTCGGCTAGAGGCTTCAGCGTTTCGGTTATCTCATCTTTGGTCATCTTCGGCTCTCTCCCTTGATGGAAACTGATTATAACCATGTGATCAGCGTTGTCACCTACTTTTTGCTTTCTTTTTGCTTTCTTATTGCTTTCTTTGTGCTTTCTTATTGATATATATGCTTTCTATGTGCTTTCTATGTGCTTTCTATGTGCTTTCTTTGTGCATCCTTTTTGCTTACTTTAACTCATAAGGTAGGTATAAGTATGGTGGTGAGAGGCACGTCACCGATGTTTACAAACTGCTTCGCAGTTCGTAAAATCGTTGGTGCCAAAGGGGATGCCCCTTTGAAACCCCGCAGGGTGCCTGCGGTTAGTAAGGTTGTCGTTATTGTTGTTGTCGTTGTTGTCATTAACCAGACCAGGGGGCGTGAGTATGTCGGAAAAGAAAAATAAATCGCACGCATACAGCTTCCGTCTTACGGATGAGGAAGCCGCGATCTTTGAAGAAAAGATTGCCGCCTCTAATATGAGCAAGAGCGAGTTTTTCCGCGAAGTTTTTATTAACTCTAATGTTAATCTCACCGTTAAAGCAGCACCTTCTAAAGATTATCAGAGGCTTTTATTTCTGACTAATAAAGCGAGTAATAACCTTAATCAGCTTGCGCATAGGGTAAATGTTCATCATTTAAATGGTAAGGTATCAGAACGATTATACCGGAAATACCTAAACACCTTAATCAGTATTCGCGATATTTTACTGTCCGGGGTGGATAATGCTGATTAGGTGTAGCGGGTATAATTCTGGCGTTCAGGAATATCTTGAAGAAGGTATTAAGAACGGCAGGGATTTTACGCGCGATGAACTCGATGAGCGTGTTATCCTGGATGGTGATCTTGATGTTACCAGGAAGGTTTATGAAAGCATTCCCGATAAAGGTCAGGAGCGTTACTTAACTTTCACTATGTCTTTTAAAGAAGATGAAGTGAGCAACGAAACGCTGCATAATATTACGCAGGATTTCAAAAATCACCTGATGACCGCTTACAGTAATGATGAGTTTAACTTTTATGCTGAAGCTCACATTCCTAAAATCAAGACAATTGAAGATAAGCGCACCGGGGAATTGATTGATCGTAAGCCGCACATACATATTGTTGTTCCACGAAAAAATATGCTGAGCGGAAATGAAATGAATCCGGTCGGTAAATATGAAAGTAATGAAAGATTTTTTGAGGCGTTTCAGGAGCAGGTTAATCAAAAGTATGGCCTGCATTCTCCGCGTGAAAATGTTCGCGTAAACCCCTTATCTGCTGCGGATATACTTTCGCGTTATAAAGGTGACGACTTTCTCCCTAAAAACCGCGCTTTCAAAGAAGACCTTGTACGCAGTGTAATAGATAAAGACATTCGTAATACTGAAGATTTTTATAATCTTGTAGCCGGTCATGGTGAAACGAAGATAAGAAATAAGGGTAAGCAAAACGAGTATATCGCTGTAAAGCTGGATGGCGATGCAAGATTTACTAACCTTAAGGAAACTATTTTCGGCAGGCATTTTATCGAAAATCGGGCGCTGTCAAAACCGCCTCTTGATAAGCGCGTTATCGACACTCGTTTAAATGAGTGGGAAACCAGAGCGCGTGAACTTAAATATATATCTAAAGCTGGTGAAAAACTTCGCCATAAATACAAAACCGCTGAATCAGGCGAACGGGTAACACTGCTCAAGTCCTGCGAAACAGCGTTCTATCAGAAATACGGAGGCAACGATGAGCAATCCATACGAAGGTCTGGACGGGCGCGAAATTACGGATCAGGTACTACTGAAACTGGCACCGGAAGAACTGCCGCAGCTGCCGATAGCGTGCAAAACGTGTCCAGCGGCATTGTGGGAGCTGGTGCGCAGCAAAAAAACCGATTCAACCAATCTCAAATGCTACTGTCGTCTGAAGCATCTGTACACCTGGGCACCGGACGTGGATTCGGAAGTTCTGGATTGCACGGCGCTTTACATGGAAGAGGAAGAGGACGATCAGCCAGTCAGTCATCCGGCTTCACAGGCCAGTTCACCCGCATCCCAGCCCTCACCAGAGATGCAGAATACCCAACCGGCGTACACCATCGACGAGGACGACGACATACCGAATTAAGCGCAGCGGCCACACAAGGCGGGTCGGCATCTTCAGGTCAAAGCATCACCAGGAAAGCCACACTGAAGTTGCGCATTCCTTCTGTTGACACACTGGCAAATCGCCAGGGCTTCAAGGTCAGCGAAGGATTCAGTCGCAGCCCATATCACCGGCCTAACAAGGTACTTTCGCTGAATGACGTTGAAATGCGTACAGCATCAGTCATGGGTAAGTATGAAGGTGCTGCCCTCGTAAAATCCCGTAAACACCGCCCGCTTAAGGTCGAGTTACCCAGCGCCGCCCAGCTCGCAAGACAGGAAAGTTTCAAAATACGGAGAGCGTTTAACAGAAACACGCCGTATCAAGTTTATGCGTCTCGTAACCCTGAAAAACGCACTACGTTGCTCATGGGAAAATTTGTGCCGCTTCCGATGGTTCAGCAAAACGGACGTATTCAACGCGCCAGACCTGCCCGAAAATCTGCATCTACCGTACCGGCGTGGCTGTTACGGCGGCTGGAGCAGAACGCCATCACTCCGGCTTTTGAAAAAACGTCATTCCGGCAGATTGAGCGTGATTTCAGAGAGCGTCGAAGTGATTTATTACGTGATACCCGGCTTACAAAGGAGGACAAAACACAGCTTCTTTCAATCCTGGAATTTGAACGGCTCCGTACCAGGCAGAAATACGCAAATGGTTTTATCACACATGAGGATAGAGAAATGGCAGCACAAGATATTCGTAACCTGATCGACGATGAGAAGGGTCAACCAAATTATTCAATCAGTACAGGTGCTAATCGTGATCCAAACGTCAGCGCCAGCTCACGCTTTAAAAACGTCTTTGACAAAATGCGTGACAATTTCGCTGCTAAGTCAGATAACCAGGCGGCGCAACCCAGCGTCCAGCTGAATGATCTGTATACCAAGCGCGGGCGTAATGGTGCCGTGCATTACATGGATAAAAAGACCGATAAATCGCTGTTTGTTGATACTGGTGAAGTCATAAAAATGCGCCGTAACGGGATCAGCAAAGAGGCCGTTGGTGTGGCGCTTGAGCTGGCGCAAGGCCGTTTCGGCAGCACGCTGAACATTACCGGCAACCGGAAATTTAAGGATCTGGTCATCGAGGCTGCGATTGAAAAAAATATGGACATTCATTTCACAGATAAAGCGATGAATGCACGAATGGCCGAACGCAAACTGGAGCTTCAGGAAGAAACCGGTGCTGCTATTGGTGGCGCAGAGCCGGGAAGAGACAAAGATCAGTCACAGCAGGTAGCGGCACAGGAAGGTGCACCGGCAGCGGCGAAGGCTTCACAGGAAGCCACACAAGCGCAGCCTATCATTCTGATGGACAGAGACGGGTACGCATGGACAGGCTCTGATTTTAAATGGCCGACCAGCGAAAACCCGCCGCAGGTATTCCAGCCTGAAGAGGCTCTGAAAACTGCCTTTGCGCTGGCAAATCAGTATAAAGACCAGCTTAGCGGGGAAAGCATCGAGATCCATAAATATGACCAGGCGACGGGTGACAGCCAGCGCTTTCTTAATACGAACGCAGCGAGCAGCTGGCAGCAGGCTGACGAGGCGTTTAAGCAGCATACAGGCGTTGATCTCGACAAAGAGCAGTATTTCCAGTGGCGCGACAGCCCGGAAGCCGTAACACCCGCCACGGCGCGAGAGACGGCCACTACAGCCAATACCACTACAACAACGTCAGATGACTCAATCAACTATGGTGTTGAGTTTGATCGTGTAGAGCTGGCCGCGAAAGAAGTCATGCGCGAGTTTGAACAGAACGGCCCCAATGAAGCCCTTCAGGAACGCGCCGAACAGCTTATGGAGCGTTTCGAATATCTTCGCGCACACTTCCAGCAGCATACAGGACGGCATTTCCCGCGCAGTCTGGATCACCGGACTAACGAGCATGTTTCTGAACTTAAAGGCGTGGTCAGCGCCGGTCACAGTGAACCCGGACAGGAGCACGCACAGCGCCGTGATTACAGCAGGGCTGAGCAGGTGATTGTTGGCCGCCTGATAGAACATGGCCCGGCCCCCTACAAACATGATAAGGAGAATCAGGACAGCTACTTTGTGCGAGTGGAAACCAATAAAGGCATTAAGGAGCTATGGGGGCAGGGGCTGGAAAATGCTATCCACAGCAGCGGTGCGGAGCCGGGGCAGAACCTTAAGCTGTATGACCTGGGCCAGAAAGAAACGAAGGTGCCTGTTTTGGATAAAAACGGAGACATTGCCAAAGACAACTCCGGCGCGGAAATGTGGAAACCGGCAATCCGTCGCGAGTGGGGTGCTGAAGCGGCTGAGCCGGGACAATCCTTAGCGCAGCCGCAGCCACAGCAGGCGGTTAAGCAAAAAATACAGCAGTAATAAAATGGCCGGGGAAACCCGGCTTTTATTGTTCATTTAACTCAAATCTGCTTACAAAGCGTGTCCAGTTTCGTTATGGTAAATCCATCGTTTCCGCTACTTACCAGTTCTGATGACCAAACCGACGAAGAAAAAACCAAAACCATTAAGCCCAACTGAACGTTCTAAGATCGCTTACCGGCGTAAAAAAGAAACGCATAAGTTTGTTCGTCTGATGATCCTGAACGAAACCAGAGATAAGCTGACGCAGCTCGTTGACGGCAAAGGTATGTCGCAGAATGAGTTTTTCGAATATCTGATAAATCGTGAGTATGAGATAGAAAAGGAAAAATCAGGGGGTTGAAGTCGTGCATTTTGCACTATGCTTGATCATTACAGTTTCTGGTGATAGATTTCACCTCTGCGTTTAATAGACGTTACGAATTAGATGGTAAACCACGCCGTAAGGTGGTGAGGTTGGCCGGACGGCCAAAAAAACAAAGCCCCGGAATTCATGTGCAATCTTGGCGGATGGCATGAAAACCGGGGCTAGGTACGAAACCTAAAAAGGATTATAACCTATGTTTTCCCCAAATCAACCCCTGACCGCCATAAGTGCGGGCGGGAGTGACTGAAAGACTTCAGGGCATAAGATCCCCCGGTTCTCCGACCGGTATTCCTAAGCAAACCCCCTGCTATAACGTTGCTTCGCGTAAACGCCGCCGTTCTCTGAACCGTTGGATACGCTCACTTGCAACTACTGCTGGCCGCCAAAAAATCAGAAATGAGCTTCGGCGCAGAATACGACTCTCCCGCTACTGGGTTAATGACGCTAACGCGTTTGGCCTGGATGCCCTGTGTGAACTCATGCTGGCAATTCTGGATGATCTGGATTTACGCGACTGGCAGACCCTGCACAATCTGGAAACTCTTGCAGAAAGGGCAGGACTGGAAACGCGCAGCGATCGCGGCAGAAAACAATCGTCCCGCGCCAGCCGGGCTTGTGATCGCCTCCAGTGGCTGAACCTTATCATCTCAGAAAAAGCCCGGTTTAATCCCTATGATGCACGGTGCAGCTGTAAAAATATCGAGGTTACAGAGGACTTCTTTGCTGCGCTGGGTATACCGTTAAAAGAGGTGTACCGCGAACGGGCAAGGCTGCTTAACGCTCAACCTGAAGAAGTGATCTCATCGTGGGATGCCAGACTGATTTCAATTCGTGTTGCTAACTGGACTCGTAAAGCAGAAGCCGGTCAGATTCGGATGAAGGCCCGCCGGGAACGTGCGCGACAGCTGAAGAAAAACTACCACAGCCCCCCAATCCCCGTCTGATTGATAGCCTCTATTAACCGCCTTTACTGGCGGTGATTTCGCACGCCCCTTTCCCGATAACACCGTTTTTACGCCGGTCCGGTGGCAAAACTACATTCTGGCTCATATCTGACACGCTGACCCCAATTCAAATTTATTCACCAACTTCCGCAGCCTGTAAAAAGCCCTAACTTAATGAAATACTTAAACTTAAGAAAACGCCGGCGGCGCCCTGCAGCAGCTGGCCAACTGCTCCGGTCGCTCATCCAGCATCAATAATTTTGATGACATATTTTGAGCGCCAGTGCGTAACTCAGGTTTTCTCTGTGAGTAAGTAACATGCAAGTGCAAGCGAACCCCTGCAATTACTCTTTTGGTTTCTCTTTAAAAAAAGACTTAAAGAGAAACCAAAAATAAAAGACCTTACTGTTATCCCCTTTAACAAGTGGATAACTGAACTGCGGGCGGCGTAAACGCCTTTAAAGTTGCACCCCACGCTACGCATGGGGCAAGTTGGCCAGAGACGCAGGGAAGCAAGAAACCGACCATAAACAACTAAGATGCGAAGAAAACCATCAAGCATCTGCGACGTAAGCCCTTTAAAGCCGACCCGCCCCCGGCCAAAGGCCGGGAACAGGAGCAGCTTTAAGGGATGATGTAACTAAGCCTCTAAGGTTAACTGTTCATACTGAACAGATAACCTAAGACCCCGGAAATCACGCTCTGTACGTCGCTACGCGCCGCTCAGACCGCTCACCGGGGCTTTGGACTTAGATAGGCATAATCATGGCTGTAAGCCTGTTTGGCTTAGCAGGGAAGGGTTGGATTGCAGAATGTTCAAGCCCGTAACCGCCTGACGGCGGGCCGCGCCGCCCCTGACCGGCACAGATCCCCTTACCTGTAGCTGGCGGCTTCCATGCCCTACGGGCATAAGTAATAAACCGAGGTAGATAAAGGATCTTAAGCACGATCCTTAAGATCTTAATTCTTTTCTCAACCTCATATCTCCTTTAAGGCCGCAGAAACGCGCCTGTAGGCTCAAGGGGCCGCAGGCGTCCCCTTTCCCCAACACCCGGACAAATCACGCCCTGTGTGCCGCTGGCGCGTCACCCAGCCCGCTCAGCCGGGCGGGCCGGGCGTTGTGCAGCAGCTGCGTGGCGTGTGAGGCCGGATCGGCTTAGCAGGGCGGGGGAAGGGTTTGCCAGGGTATGCCGGGCCGTAACCGCCTGACGGCGGGCCGCGCCGCCCCTGACCGGCACAGATCCCCTTACCCGCGTCTGGCGGCTCTCATGCCCTCCGGCCATAAACAGGCGTGAATCTCAACTGTTAAACTGGATAAAGTGAATACCATTTTTGGTAGTTTACTTTTCAGAAAAAACATAAGTAACCCGTGACAAAAACAGCATATATATATTCAAAAAATATCGTGCATCTTAAGATTTATCTTATATCCATACAGTTATTTACAAAGAAAAGCCTTATATATTAGGGCGCTGTGAAAAAAAATAGTTATTTTTTTCCGTGCAAAATGCACGCAAGTTATTGATAAGATCTGCTTTTTTTTCCACAGGCTTAATACATTAAAAAAACAGATTAAATCCTGTAAGGTATCTGTAAGGTGTATAATTGTTTTGCGTAATTGATTTATGTCAGATCTATGATCTGTATTTTAAATCTATAACGGTTATTTATGCTGCTTTAAACAGGTTAAACCGCCTTTATATGCGTCTTGTGTGCTTTTTGTAGTTCTAAGTTTTGGTATAATGATTACCAACAAGCTTTTCCACTTTCTGACAATTTAATTACTTTCCGAAATTATGGGGGATTTCTCAGGGCGAAGCTTTTCTTAACGCTCGTGAGGGATTTCTCAGGGCGAAGCGTGAACAATGCAGGGTTCTGGAGGCAAAAATGGACGCATGGTATTTACTCAATTATCAGGCAAGGATTTATAACAAAGTCCTTAACGGATTAGCAGGACTGGCTATCGAATGTTATTCCCCTAAGAAAGTGGTGCTAAAAGCCCGCGCTGATAAAAAAAATTGTCAGCGAATCCGTGAGGAACCGCTTTTTGAAGGGTATTTATTCGTCAGGTTTGACCCTGAACTTGTTCACACAACAAAGATAACCCAGCGCCCCGGCGTTAATTATTTTGTCCGGTTTGGTGGCGAGCCAAAAGTTATCCCTGAAGCAGTTATTACCGCGCTTCAGGTAGAATGTGAAGGGAATCAGATTTACTGCACCGAAAGTAAAATCGCAAGAATCCCAAGTGCTTTACACAAAACAGTTGCCGGAATGACTGAACTTAACGATAAGGATGCGCGTGTTAAAGAGTTGCTTAATTATCTTAACGCAGCCTGAAAATTAAAAAGGAATGATTCTAAGCCGCCTGGCGCAATACCACGGGCGGCTTAACTTTTTTCTACAGGAGAGGCAATGCCCACTAACGCTACCGGTATTAAAAAAATTGTCAGTCGTGCCAAAACAAATGTGATGTATGTCGGAAACGAACGCCGGGATAACATCAATAAACACGCAGTTCTGATCACCAAGAAAACAAACATTTCCGTTCAACCTGGCGACTTCCTCCAATTTCTTATAGACCATTACTCTGATATGGCTGAGGTTGAAATGGTGCGCCAGCTCCAAAATAAGGATAAATGATGCCTATTGCAGCAACAGCCTTTCTGGCTTTAGCAGCTCAATGCGCCCCTAACGTTGATCCCGATACACTGGCGCGTATTGTGAAAACTGAATCCGGCTTTAATCCTTACGCTATTGCAGTGGTCGAGCCGCCTGCTTCCATTCAGGCTAAATCACTCGATGAGGCTGTTGCTGTAATAGCAAATCTGCAAAAGCGTGGTCTTAATTACAGTATAGGGCTGGGCCAGATCAATAAATCAAACTTTGGCAGTCTCACTGCTAAAGAAGTTTTAGATCCATGCCAAAATATGAAGTTAGCGCAAAAGGTTTTACTTGATTGCTTTAATCGCGCAACTAAAGAAACAACCGATCAGCAGGCAGCTTTACTTCGCTCATTCTCCTGTTATTACAGTAACAACTTTATTCGTGGATTTATGCCAGAGAAATATGACGGGAAAAGCTATGTACAGCGAATCGTTGCGGCAAAGGTGCCACGCCTTGATCATGCTGTAACCGACAATGATTTCATTGAAGACTCAAAAGGCGGTAAAGACAATACACCAACATCAACGCCTGAACAGGCTAAACCAAAAAGGAGAGTGACTTACGAAAGCTGGGATGTGTTAAAACAATTTCCTGTTTCTCAGGACGAAGATAATAATCAAACCGCGCTGAATTAGCAGGGCCGGTAACTTTTTTTTCAATCGTACTAACAAGGTAAAATTATGGGTATCAAAAAAGAAAATACTGGAATTAAAGTCCTTCTCGCTTTCATGCTGGCGATGGTTCCAGGTCTGGCATTTGCAGACGATGCCAGTAAGGTTTATGAAATGATTCGCCTTGCCCGAACGGTTGTTTATGTCATTGATGGCCTGGTCTGTACCGTAGTGATTTCTTACTACGCTATCATGTGGAAATTTGACCGCAAAGATGTTGGTGACTTTGTAAAAATCCTGACTATCGCGCTGGTTGGTGGTGCCGCAGTAGCCCTTATTAACTGGGCGTGGTCTGCTTACGCAACATCAACTCTCGGTGTCTAACCTATATAAGGCCGCGTATGGAAGAGGAAAAGCTTAAAGAATATCCGACCTATAACGCGCTTGAGAGGGAGGCCCTGGTATGGGGCGTCCCTGTCTACTGGTTTGCGGTTATATTCTTTCTCATCACAATAGGCACCTTCCTGCTGGTTCTGCTCTTTAGCTGGAAAGTGGGCCTGATATGGTCTGTGTTTTTAGCGATTGTATTCATCGTGGTGCGTATATTGTGTGAACTTGATAGTAAAGCTATGAAGCGTTACGAAAAGTGCATGAAACGCATCTGGCTGAATATAACGCACGGAAGAAACCTGTTCCTGACGCCGTACAATGCAAACTGGAAAAATGTTTTGCGTACCCGGCAGGCAATATCCTTCGTATTCGATAAACGTAACAAAAATAACGACGGTGATTAAATGCTGAAGAATGCTTTAAAGAGATCACTACCGTTTGATAAACTCGCCCCTCAGATAAACTTCCACATAGCACCTGAAATTGCCACGATGAATAAAGATCGCGTCATGGCAATGGTTGTATTGCGGGGCTGTCCTTATGAAACGGAAGGTAATTCACGCCTTAACATCAACGCTGATAGTCTTAATGACTACTTTGTTAACTTAGGGAAAAAAGAAGGCTCTAATCTCATAATTCATACTTATCAGGGGCGGCATAAGGTACTAAAGGAATTTGATTATTCTTTTGATAACGAAGTAGTGCAGAATTTCACCGACGCTTATTTAAATCAGTTTAAATCTGGTGAGCGAATGGAAACGGTATATTCTTTCGCTCTTGTGCTTAAGTACAGCGATCTGGATTTTGCTGAAGCACGAATGAAAGAATATCTGGAGCTGGCAAGAAATATGCTGGCCCCGTTCCAGCCTAAAGTTTTAGGTGTGCGTGAAGAGAATGGCATTTATTACAGCGAAATTTGCGAACAGCTTTTCTATTACTTCAATGGTTATCGCAAAAAATGTGTACTGACTGACTCCACACGAATCACGGATGCCATGATTGACAGTGTGACCAGTTTTGAAAACTACGATTTTATTGAGATACATCCAAACAGAGGCGGTAAGCGTTACGCAGTTACTTACGACATGCGCGATTTCCCGATTAAACCTCGCGTTGGTATGTTTGATGATGCAATGGAGCAGAATATTGAATTTATTCTGGTTCAGACTTTTCATTATCTCCGTCGTAATGAAATGAGTGATCGTCTTTCCAAACATTATAACAACCTCTCAGGTGCGCAGGGCGATACTGATGAAACACTGAGGCTTGCAGATGCCGCCGGTAAAGTTGCTGATGGTGCATTACAGTTTGGACTTTATACGGCAAGCCTGATTGTTTATGGCGATTCACAGGCGCAGGCATTTGACCGTGGCACGACAATGGAAAGTAAGTTCGGAATGGCTGGCTTTGTGCGCAGTACCGTGACCAATGTCTACACTTATCTCTCGCTTGTACCCGGTTATAACGATCTGCATTACCAATCTGAAAAAACGACTGAAAATCTAGTCGCTGGTTTTTCTCTGCATGGTATGCCCGCAGGTAAAGAGAAACTTAATCCTCTCGGTGATGGTTCGGCATTAATGCCGCTTGCAACGGATAAGGGCGGTGTATATTTATCCAATACTACCGATTCTCTGGAAGGGCAGGATGTTCGTGGTGAACCCTACGCGGGCCACTTTATTTTAATGGGACAGTCTGAAGCCGGTAAAACTACCCTTCTCGGCACTATTGCAAGTTTTTACTCACGTTATGATCCACTTTGGTTTGGCATTGACTTTAACCGCTCAATGGAAAACTTTTTAAGGAACCTTAACGTTGCTTATTACGTTGTCCGGGCCGGTGTATCGACAGGCTGGAACCCTTTTCAGATGGAAGTTTCCGTTTCGTTAATTCAGTTCCTTAATGAGCTGGTTATCAGCTGCGCTGGGGGCAAAGAAAAAACCTCTGAAACTGAGCAACTGGAGATACAGCAAGGTATAGAGACTGTATTAAACCATGCAATTGTAGAAGAACGGGGAATGTCCCTGCTTTACAGTATCATTCCACCTCGCGCTGACGGTGATCTGCGTAGCCGCCTTAAAAAATGGTGCCGTGAAACTGAATCTGGTCCAGGGATTTATTCATGGGTGCTTGATGCACCTGTTAATACATTCAACCCGGAACTAGGAGCAGGGAGTTCACAGCGCGGACTCGCTTTTGACACATCAGATATACTGGATAACTCCTATCGTGAAAAGAACCCTGAAGTAACCGAAACAATTCTTAATATACTGTTCTTTTACAAAAAGGTGATGCACCGCGATGGCGGCTTATTGATTAATCTGGTGGAAGAGTTTTGGGTGCCATTAAGTTATGACACCACCGCTGATAAGATTGGCGATATTCTCCGGGCCGGACGTATGCGCCTTGAAATTATCGGAATGAGTTCACAGAACCCGGAACATGCTCTGCGTTCGAAGTTAGGAAAAGACGTATTCCAGCAGGTTGGAACAAAATACTACCTTCCTAATAACAATGCTGATTGGGGGGATTACGAAAAAACCGGTATGAAACGCCCTGTATTTGATGCGCTCCGTAAGCTGGGCCGCACAAGCCGAAAGTTCATCTTCTCGCAGGGTGAAACCAACGTCATTTGTGATTTCAATCTAAAAGGAGACGCTAAATACTACCTCCCTATGCTGTCAACAACGAAACGTAATGCTCTGGAAGCCGCTGAGTTACGTCAGGAGCTGGGAACTGACGATCCGGCTGTCTGGATGCCTGAATTCCTGAAGCGTCAGAACGCCAGATATTAACGGAGACGATATGAATATGCGTAAAACAAAATTAACTACGCTGGCTGTTTTAGTGGCTGCACTCAGCGCACCGGTCTACTCAACGGGTATTCCATCTGTTGACGTTGCCCGGATTACGCAGGCAGCACAACAGTCGATGGAACAGGCTAAAGAAGCACTGGCTCAGCTGAACGCAGCTAAAGATGCCATTGCACAGGCCAAGGCGCAGTATGAAAAATATGAAGGTATGGTGAAGGGTAACGCTAACCTGGGCGACTGGTTACGCGATGACAATGTGAGTGATCTGTTTCCTACAGAAGATTGGGCCGATCTTTATGATGATGCCAGCAATCTGAGTTCCTTACGCAGTCGTTATGGCCTCACCAGTAGTGACCCAAGTGTTCAGGCTAAGTTTGACAGGCTGCTTGCTCAGGCCGGGGTACTTGAGAAGAGCTACGATGCATCAGCCAACCGCATTAAACGACTATCTTCAATGCGGAATGCATTAAATACGGCAGTTACCCCGCAACAAAAAGCAGATCTGGCCTTACGTTTTCAGGATGAACAGCTGGAGCTGAAAAATCAGGAAGTACAGCTGCAAAATACGCGCCTGTTAATGGAACAGAAAGAGAAAATTAATGACGCGAAATATGCGCAGGATATGTCTGACTACTATGCCGGTAAAACCCGTAAGCAGCCTACCCGACCCGCAGATGACTTTAATTAAGGAGAAATAGATGAAAACTAAATTCGTAGCATTACTGGTCGTTGCACTGGTTACTCTCACCGGCTGCAAACCGGAAGGAGATAAATTCGTTGGTACGTGGGTAAAAGACAAACCAGGTTCAGTAACTATTGAGATTAAAGAAGGTAAAGACAGCCACCTTTCAGCTTTCTATCAGGCCGATCTCGGCGGATTCGTTGAAAAGCGGCATTATGCTGTCGATGTTGAGTCCGATACCAAAGCAATTCTCAAGAACGAACTTAATGAACCTATCGCTATAAACGACGATGGAACTCTTTCTTACGCGGGTAAGATCTACCGGAAACGCTAAAGGTGTAATATGGCCGATATTACTATTGCATCAACCTTGTTTGCAGCTATCGACAAGGCTACACAAGCGGCTGTAGCGACCGACGTGTCCAGGTTCATAACTTTTGTTGGCGGCATTATGGGCGGTCTTTATATGGTCTATATGCTGTGTAAGCTTCTGGTCTATGTTTGGGATGGCATTGATCATGTATTCCGTGACTGGATACTTAATATGCTCAAGTGCTGTGCGGTTACTTTTGTAGCAGTGGGTAACGGTTTTTACCTCAACACCGTTGCACCGGCAATTATAGATTTACCGGATGATGTAGCCAGTTCAGTAATCGGCAACGGTTCAAACGCGAGTAATCTGGTAGATAACATCTTATCTCAAACTGTAGAAACAGTTTTTCAGTCTGCGGATGCGTTGCCGTCAATTGCTCATCCCGGCGCACTGCTACTGGGCTTACTGGCAATATTTTTCTATATAATTGGTGCGTTGCCATTTTTATCTGTTGTGGTAGCAACCCTGATTGTCAACAAAATAGCGATTGTTCTTTATGCTATTGTCGGGCCGTTATTTATACTTTTCCTGTTATTCCCTCAGTTTTCGAGTTGGTTCTATTCATGGCTCGGCGGAATATTCACTTTTTGTATAACGCAGTTCTTTTTTGTTGTGTGTATAACTATTCAGTTTGATTTTGTGCAGCAGAATCTAATCAATAAACTTAATGATCAGGCTCTGACTCTATCTGACGGTATTATCATGCTGCTAGTCTTCTCGGCCTTTATCGTACTGTCTGCGGCTATACCCGCCTTTGCATCTGGTTTGTTCGGTGGACACGCTGGCGCTGTCACTGATGGCCTTTCAAGTATGCCATTCGTGGGCCGTCCTGTGCAGCTTGCTAAAAACCTCGGCGGGAAAGCAAGACAGGCGGCAAGTAATAATGCAGGAAAGTTGTTTGGCAAATTAGTTGGTAAAAAAATTGGGGGATAATATGAAAATTAAAATGAGTGTTCTTTGTGTGTGTTTCCTTTCTTTCATTCTCACCGCATGTAGTTCACCGCCAAAACTTAAAGAACCGAAGGGAGAACTTTTTCCGATTAACAGCAGCGAGGTAATGAAATGAACCTGAAAGGTATATTTAAAAAGGAGAAGGTTGTAACCCAGCAAACAGATGAGTTAACTTCCCCCGAAAAAAGAGAAAGAAACAAAATCACGCAGGAGCACTTTGCCAATTATAAAGCGTTTGAACGTGATCGCCTGGAGTTGGCGAAAGGTAAAACGCGAACGTGGCAGATTGTTTCAGGAATCTTCATCGTTTTTTGTTTTGGTCTTGTTGCTGCCCTAATTGGTCTTACACCTCTGAAACAAACGATCCCTTTTCTTATCCGCGTAGATAATAATTCTGGTTATGTAGATGTTCTGAGGCCCAATGAGTACAGCTCTAATACAGCTAAAAGCGATGAAGACGTTATGACGCAATTCATGTTGAAAAACTATGTGCGTTTTCATGAAAACTACAGCTGGTCTACTGTGAAGTCGAATGACGAAATGATTAAACGTCAATCAAGCGACAGTGCCTATAAAAAGTACAGTGATTTTCAGACTTCGCCAAACGGCTATATGGCGAAATTGGGCGATAATGCACAAATTGAAACTAAAGACATTTATTTCACTCCTTTGCCTGACAATGAGAAGAAGAATAAAGTCGCTCAGATGCGGTATACCAAACGCATTCTCAATGCGCGTGGTCAGCCTGATCCTAACTTCCCTCAAACACAATGGATTGTGGTTGTCACTTATGACTTCAAACAGAAAGTTGATGCAGACTTTAACCCACTCGGCCTGAACGTTCTGGAATTCGGTACGCCTCAGCAACTCAAATAAGAGACAACGCATGAAAAAGAATATTATTTGCCTTGCGCTGGCTTTAACCTGCGCGGGGGCGAGTTTCTACACCTGTGCAGAACAATCAGGAACTGGAAGCCGCTATGATCATCGTATTCAGTCAGTAATGTATAACCCTGACCAAGTTTATCGCGTGAGCACTTTCGTAGGTCGGGCAACTTCAATTCAGTTAAGTCCTAATGAAACGATTAAAGATGTAGACGGCATTTTTGCTACCGGCGATAAAGATGCCTGGGACATGGGGATTAACGGTGCCGGGAATAAGGTCGTGTTTAAACCTATTGCTGAAATGCCGGATACAAACCTCATTATTTCAACAAACCTTCGCACTTACGCTTTCGATCTGGTTACTTCCAAATCGGCAGAGAATATGACGTATATCCTGCGATTTAACTATCCAGCACCTAAGCAAATACCTGAAACGCCTTTTAAAGGCGTTGCATTAAACAGAAACCCATGCGCAGGAACTTACCAGAACGTAAATTACTATGGATATGGCGATAAAGATCTCAAGCCTATAAAGGTCTGGGATAATGGACGTTTTACCTGTTTTAAGTTTGACCCAAATAAAGATCTTCCGCAGGTTTACGCCAAGCGAGCTGATGGAAAGGAATATCTGATAAACCCTTCAATGGATAATGATATTTATGTTGTTCAGGAAACATCGCCTGAATTCAGAATCAGGCTTGATGATCAGGTTTTAGGCGTGATTAATAAGTCTCCGCGCAATCTCGGTTATAACTATTCCGGTACAAGCAATGGAAACTGGTTGGAGGTCAGGAAATGAGTGAAGAAAATAAAAATGACCAGTTAAGCGAAGAAGAAGTAGCCCGCCAGTTTGATGTTTCCTCTAACAGAAAGAGTAAAAAGAAAACCAGCAATATCATCTTTACCGTGATGATCGTCCTTTTTATGTTATGCGTTATAGGGGGGATATTCTGGGTTGCTATGAATGCTATCCAGGGCAATAAAAAGGAATCCTCAGAAGCAACAGCACCAGCCGATCCGGCCCTGTCTCCTGTAAGTGAGGATAATCAGGTGTCACGCTATCAGGAACAGCTTGAAGCGCGTAAGAAAGAGGCTGAACGGTTGCGTAAAGCAAGGGAGGAAAGGGAGAAGCAGGAGAAACAAACCAAGCAGGATGACACTAAAGCGGTTGATGACCCCTTTGCTTCATACAATGAGAATGACAAACAGGCCACAGCTTCACAGGGCGGTGAACAGACGCTGACCCCGCAGCAGCGCAAAATGCAGCCGGGTGTAATGGTCGATCCAAAAGGCGCTTCATTTGGCAGCTCAGGCAGTTCAGGTAGCTCTGCTCCTGCAAGCCAGACCAACAATGCGGGAGGAAGTAACAACTCAGGCGAGGATGACGGACTTGATGATATTCGGGCCACTGCAAATGGACAGGGCGCTGCGCAGATTCCGGGACTCGGTGCCGGTGCCGGTGCCGGTGAAAACGATAACGGAGGAAGCAGCGGCAGCGGCCAGACATATCTTGAATCTCACATGCGTAACTCCAAATTTTCTCCAGGTAAGGCGTACAAAATGCCGAACCGTGACTTCCTGCTGTCACGCGGTACAAATCTGCGTTGTACGACTAAGGAGGAGATTATCAGTGAATATCCGGCACCAGTGGATTGTACGGTAACTAAGGACATCTATTCGGATAACCGTAAAAACCTTCTCATACGTCAGGGTGATGTGATTTCCGGTGAAATGAACGTACAGCTGACGCAGGGGAAAGGAAAAGTATTCTCGTCCTTTACTCTCCTGCGTGGTGCGCGTGGGGATGATGGTATTCAGGCAGACTTTGCCTCGCTTGCTGTCGGCCCTATGGGATCTGCGGGTATTGATGCCTATGTGGATAACCATTGGGGAGCGCGTTTTGGTAACTCAATTATGCTGGCGTTTATTCAGGACGTTTTCGCCTCAGCCCGCAACAGTACGCAGAAGTCCAGCGATTACCAGGTCAATAATAGTGAAGGAAACGCTAATGACATGGCTAATAAAGCGCTGGAGAACTCAATCAATATCCCGCCTACAGGTTATGTTTTACCGGCTAAAACTATTAACGTTTATGTGATGCGCGATATTGATTTTTCGAGCGTATATAAAGTGCATAAAGTGCAAGATACAAATATCAAATACGACGATTGCGGATGCACTAAATAAAAAGAGAGGGCTTGGCCCCTCTTTTTAAATATTCAAGATAAGGTGAATATATGAGCGGCTATGAAGGTGCAGATAAAGCTATCAATGGGATGCTCAAAGTACACGGCATTGATGAGCTTTTGAATATACCCGGTGTCAGCGACGTGGCAATCAACAGGCCGGGCGAAATGTGGTTTCTTCCTGGTAACGGGGAATGGCAGAGAAAAGAACAACCAAGCCTTAACTATGCCAGTTGTATGAGTATGGCAAAAGCAATGGCAACTTATCATGGGCGGGATATTAATCCGCAGTCACCTGTAAAAACAGTCGAGCTTCCAGGCGAGGAAAGGGGGCTTTTAGTTATTCCTCCTGCATGTAATAAAAATACAATCTCAATGACGTTCAGGAAACCCAGCCTGACACGGTTTACCCTGGACGACTATATTAATTCGGGTCGGTTCGATACCGTAGAGGTGCGTGAGCACTCGCAGACTGAACTTCATAATTGGCAGAAAGAGTTAAAATCAGAAATTAAGCGAAAAAACTGGCGGTATGTTTTCAATGCCGCAGTTCTGCATCGCCTTAATATCATCATCTTTGGTGGTACTGGCTCAGGTAAAACCACCTTTGCAAAGTCGATAGTAGACCTTTACCCGCGCTCTCGCCGTATGCTCACTATTGAAGAAGTGAACGAGCTGAAGCTGCCTTACCATCCAAATCATGTTCACCTCATCTACGGCGACTATGTAACATCCAAGCAGCTGGTTACAGCGGCGATGCGTATGAAACCCGATCATGTATTTCTTGCGGAGATCACCGGCGATGAAGTATGGGATTATATCACCTTACTGAATACGGGCCATCCCGGTTCAATCACGACCTGTCACGCAGATGGTACGTTAGAAGGTTTTACACGTACTGCCGATCTGGTAAAGCAAAGTGGGATCGGTGCCGGTCTTTCTTTTGATTACATCCTCAACAAAATCAAAACGTCATTTGATTTGGTTATTTACATGAATGACACCCACATTTATGAAGCCAGCTATATGCCAGAAGAAAAACTTGAAATTTTGTCGAGAGGTCTGGTTTGAAAACATTAGGTAATATTCTCTTCTTTCTCTTCTTTATCGCGTTGTTCACTGTTATCGGTCTGGCTGCTTCAAGTTATCTGTATCAGTTTCTTTTATTTGACCGCATCGCCACATACGATATTACAACTGTTTTCAGATTCACTGAGTTTGCGCCAACATCGCGACCTTTTCTTTTTGGTGCTTTATCTGCTTTCGTGCTCTCTGTGTTTATTATCGTTCCGTTCGGAATATTTCTTGCCATTATTTTTATGAAGGATAAAAAATCACTTCACGGTGATGCAAGATTTGCCAATAAAAAGGAAATGGAACATTTGAAATACGTCGGGCCGTATAAGGACTAAAAATTATGCAAGCCGTTGCTGAATCTCCTGTAATAAAACAAACGAACCCCCACCGGAAACTTAAGGCTAAATTACGCGAACCGGCTTTACTGATAGGTCGCCATCCGACAAAAGACGAATACCTTGCGAGTTACGGACAGACATTTGCACTGCTGGCCGCACCGCCCGGAAGCGGTAAAGGGGTAGGGATAATCATTCCTAATCTGCTGACCTATCCTGATTCAGTCATCGTAAATGATCCCAAAATGGAGAACTGGACGAAGACCGCAGGTTTCCGGCAGGCGGCGGGGCATGAATGCTACCGTTTTTCGCCGCATCTTCTTGAAACTCATCGTTACAACCCTTTTGATTATGTACGCCGGGAAGAGCTTTACCGGTTAGGTGACATCAAGAAGCTATCGGCGTCCTGGTTTGTAGCGAAAGACCCTAAACATGCCGGTTTTTACCAGCAGGCCGGGGGGATATTTAATGCCTTGCTGCTGTACATGCTGGAAACGCCCAGCATTCCTTGTAACCCGGCTCAGCTTTATCGTTTGCAGGCTAAAGGAACGCAGCTGGGCGAATGGGTACGTGAAACGATCGATATGCGTAACGAGTCCGGTCACCCTCTTTCTGAGGAAACACAGCGTGAAATGGGCCGTATCGTCACGCTGTCACAAAGTGAATCAGGCTTCCCGATAGTTACGGGCATACTCGACGAAAAAATGGCGGCGTTTTCCGAACCTACGGTTGCTTATGCAACGTCAGCCAGTGATTTTGATTTCCGTGATGTCAGAAAAAAACGGATGAGTATCTTTTTCTCGATCCCTTCTGCACCGTCAGAAATGAAGAAATTTGCATTTCTGATGAACAGCTTTTTTACCCATGTTATTGAGTCAAACGCCTACGAACTCCCCGAAGAAGGGCCGGTTGATGAAAACGGGGAGCTGGTACTTAAATATCAGGTGCTGTTGGTCATGGATGAGCTGGCGGTAATGGGAGTTATTGAGGCGCTGAAAATTGCGCCTGCTCTTATGCGTCAGTACAACATTCGCTTCCTGCTTATTTGTCAGAATAAGGAACAGCTGCGTTCTAATGACCTTTACGGCCATGAGGGAGCAAACGCCATTATTAAAGCCCTGCATATAGAAATCGTTTTTGCACCGGCAGATGATAAGGATGCCAGGGAGTACAGTGATAGGTTGGGTACAACCACGTATATCGACGAAAATGATGGTAAATCCTTTGGTAAAAGTTCGTCCCGTTCACGCAATAAAAGCAAACATCCGCGTGCATTAATGATGCCGCAGGAAATAAAAGATATGCCGTATGGGGATCAACTGATCTTCATACAGCCCACAAAAAATAACCCCAGCACACAAATCTACGCCCGTAAAATCATGTGGTATGAGGATGAACTCCTCGCCAGCCGTGCCAATATGCCGCTTCCGACAGTGCCGGAAGCCACGCGTGAAGACGTGCAGAAAATCCTGTCAGGCAGTGATAATTCAATCCGTAAAGTGCGGCTGCGTCCTCAGTATGAAAAAACAGGTAATACGGCAAAACCTAATCACACAACCCTGAACTAGGAAACACCATGAATATGAAAAAAACGTTAACAGCCCTTGTGCTGGTCATGGCCGTTACCGGCATGGCACATGCTGATTCAGAGAGCTTTACCGATGAATCAAATTGGGATATCGGCCAGCTGGGCGTGACCGGTAAAGAGAAGGTAGATTCCAATGATCCCTGTACTGTTGGTTTCTGCCTGTATGGTGAACTCGTCGGACAATCTGGCGGCAGTGAGTGCCGCTCACCGATTAAAAAATTCTTTTCGATAAGCAAGTTCGGCAGGCACGGGTTTGACCCCAGTAAAACCCTGAAAAAGCGCACACAGTTCTTAGGCGGCTGCCCGACCCTTGACGGGGGTATAAAAAATAAGCTGCTCTCCAAGTTTGGTAAACTGCGTGGCCTTTAAATAAGCCGCCAGACGCGGGTAAGGGGAACTGCGCCGGTCAGGGGCGGCGCGGCCCGCCGCCAGGCGGTTACAGTCCGGCATGGCCCGCCATACCCAACCCCCTTCCTGCTGAGCCGATCCAGACTCACACGCCACGCAGCTGCTGCACAGCGTCCGGCCCGCCCGGCTGAGCG
>LIDZ01000229.1_pt1 | contig 31800 bp, 31 predicted proteins | sample 644651 | NCBI WGS metagenome assembly LIDZ01 (sample SAMN03856242, study PRJNA289617) | food metagenome | isolation source: wine grapes on drying loft during traditional withering process | host: Vitis vinifera cv. Corvina | place: Italy: Gargagnago di S. Ambrogio di Valpolicella | collected 2014-01 | reverse complement strand
TTATAGCCATAGAAAATGGTAAATACAATCCAATCTACAGAAATGTAGATTGGATTGTATTTTTTTGCTTTTTCACAAAATTTATAGATACTTTTAGTTGTGAAATAAGGCAGCCATAAAAAACAACTAAATATATATCTAAATAAAACAAAAAAATAACTAAATATATATTGATTTTTTTAGTAAATGGTATATAATAAAAGTATACCCGGGTGAAAACATTTTCATAGACATTTAAAGGCGTCATTATAGATAAGAGAAAAAATATATATCAGGAGTTGTTAGATTTGCAATTATACATACAATTGCAAAGGTTTGCAGTAAAGGTTTGAACAAAAAATCATAAAGTTAAAAGATTTAGTTTGCAAATTTAAGTGTTGATATTTATGAATATTTTAGTGATTATTAAAAGTATTATATTAGGGGGATATTATAATGGCGAAAAATTATGATGACTTGGCAAAAGATATTATAAAAAATGTTGGTGGTAAGGATAATGTAATATCATTAGTACATTGTGCAACAAGATTAAGATTTAAACTCAAGGATAAAGAAAAGGTTAATAAGTCAGTACTTGGTTCATTGAATGGCGTTATTACAGTAATAGAAAGTGGTGGACAATATCAAGTAGTCATTGGAAATTCTGTAGGAGATGTATATCAGACTATAGGAAGAGTAACTGGTTTATCACTTGATTCTAACCAAGATGATGATTCAGAATCAAAATCAGGTTTTTTTAATAATCTAATTGACACGGTTACATCCATATTTACTCCGATGCTTTCTGTAATGTGTGGGGCAGGTATTCTGAAAGGATTACTAATGCTTTGTACAACGATGGGATGGTTAACAGCTACTAGTGGTACTTATTTAATTCTATATTCAGCAAGTGATAGTGTTTTTTATTATCTGCCTATAATTTTAGCATTCACAGCTGCTAAGAAGTTTAAGGCTAATCAATTTATAGCAGTTGCAATAGCTGGTGCGCTCTTGTATCCAAATATGACAGCACTATTTACGGCTCATAAAGCTATTAGTTTCTTGGGAATTCCTGTTATATTGATTAGTTATCCATCCACAGTTATTCCTATTATTATATCCATATATATTTTAGCCAAGATTGAACAATTTTTAAACAAAAGACTTCCGCAAGTATGTAGGAATTTTATTACACCTACAATTTGTTTAGCAATAGTTGTACCATTTACATTTTTAGTGGTAGGACCTATAGGTAATGAATTAGGAAAGCTTTTGGCTTCTGGATATAGCCTGATTTATAGTATAAATCCAACTATAGGTGGTGGAATTGTAGGAGCATTGTGGCCAATCCTTATTATATTTGGATTGCATTGGGGGTTCGTTCCTATAGTTATAAATAATCTTGCTCTTTATGGGCGTGATACGCTATTTACAATAACTGGTCCAAATAATTTTTCACAGGCAGGAGCATCATTCGGAGTTTTCTTGAAAACAAAAGATGTAAAATTAAAGGCAATTTCAGGTTCGGCAGCATTAACAGGACTTTTTGGTATCACTGAACCAGCAATTTATGGTGTTACTTTAAAATATAAAAAGCCATTTATTATTGCATGCATTGGATCAGGAATTGCAGGAGCAATTACAGGATATGTAGGCGCTGGTTGTAAGGCATTTGTAGGAACTTCAATTTTAACTCTACCAGCTTATATAGGAAAAGGGTTTGTTGGATTCTTAATTGCATGTGGGTTTGCGTTCATTTTCTCAGCGATTGCGACTTATTTATTTGGATTTAATGATAGCATGCTAATTAAGAAAGATAATGATGGTGAAACAAAGGCTATAGAAAACATAGTAGAAGATATAGAAGTAGGAAGTCCAGCAAATGGGGAAATAGTAAAGTTAACAGAAGTATCAGATAAGGCTTTTGCAAGCGAGGAGTTAGGCAAGGGCATCGCTGTAATTCCTAGTGAAGGAAAAATCTATTCTCCAGTGGATTGTACTGTTGAAGCTGCGTTTCCAACAGGTCACGCATTTGGATTAAAAACTAAAGCAGGTGCAGAATTACTAATTCATGTTGGATTCAATACGGTAGAACTACAGGGCAAATATTTTAATGTAAAAGTTAAAAAGGGACAAATTATAAAAAAAGGTGATTTACTTGTAGAATTTGATATTGATAAAATCAAGCAAGAAGGTTTTGATGTTACCACACCAATATTAGTAACGAATTATGATATGTTTAGAGAAATCATAACTACAAAAAATAAGATAGTAAGTAAGGGAAGTAGTATTATGACATTAATAAAATAATTAAGTAAATGATATATAAAACACTGCTAAAAAGCGGTGTTTTATATATCATAATGAATAGTTTAAATTGAAATACAATACAAACTCACTAAATATTTATTTGTATTTATATAAATATTTACTTAAAAATAGAATAGTGATATACTAAAAATATGAAATATAGATAAAATATTTAGAATATAAAATTAATTTGTAATTTAACAAGTAAAAGAGGATGTTAGCACAAATCAATTTTCATGGTTGGATAAATATATATTATGGAGGTTTAGATGAAATGAGTGCTATTACTATATCAAATAATAAAAGATATTTTTTAAACGGGAAAAAGAAGTTTTTTTACTTAGCAGATACTTGTTGGAGTGCATTTACTAACATAAGTATTTATGAGTGGGAAGAATATTTGGATTTTAGAAGAATGCAAGGGTTTAATGTTATTCAAATAAATATATTAGCCCAATGGGATGCTAGTGAAACAGATTTAGGCATTCATCCTTTTAACAAGAATGAAGATGGTACATGGAACTATTATTCTTTAAATGATGAGTATTTTGATAGGGCGGAAAAAATGGTAGAGATAGCTATAAGTAAAGGTTTTATTCCTGCATTAGTATTATTGTGGTGTAATTATGTTCCTGATACATGGGCAGCTAAAATTGATTCAAAAAATATACTACCTATAGATATGATTGAAGGATATGTGGAATATGCAGGTAGGAAATTTTCTAAATATAATCCTATTTATATTATTAGTGGAGATACAGATTTTCCTAGTGAAACAACTAAAGAGTATTACTCAATAGCATTAAATACAATAAAAAAAATTGCGCCTAATTGTATCAGAACTATGCACATAAGAGGACGACTTATGGAATTGCCAGAAGAATTTGAAATAAGCAAAGATATAGATTTTTATATGTACCAATCTGGACACAATTCTTTACATAAAGATATGTCATATTTATTGGCACAAAATTTTTATAAAAAGGAACAAAAAAAACCAGTAATTAATTCAGAGCCATGTTATGAACAGATGGGATATAGCAGACAGGTGTATGGAAGGTTTACTCAGTTTGATGTTAGAAAAGCATTATGGCAAAGTTTGCTTTCTGGAGCCAGTGCAGGTATAACCTATGGAGCACATGGAATTTGGAGTTGGCATGAGAATGGTAGCAGTTTCGGATCCAATTTAGGAGAAGGTTTTGATAAACCATATTATTGGAGGGATGCATTAAGATTTCAAGGCGCATGGGATTACTCCTTCGCAAAATGGATATTCGATAATTATGAATTATGTGGTATAGATCCATTAGTAGGATATATTGATAAATCAGAAGAGATAAGAATGGCGGGAACTGAAGATTTATCTATGATATTAATTTATATCCCTGTAAATACCAAGGTTGTTATAAACAAAAAATTAGAAGATTATGAATTTGATATTCTAGATTTAAGTGAAAGACATATTGGTAAACCTCAAATGGAAATTAAGGACGGAAAAACCATTATTGAAATGCACACATTTAGTCAAGACGTACTTGTAATTGCTAAAAAGAACTAACGTGGGAGGAAAAAAATTATGGAACAAAAATTAAAAGACTTAAAAGACTTAAAAGACTTAAAACTTAAAGCAAAACAAATTAGAAAAGGTGTATTGAATATGGTATATGTTTCTAAAGCAGGTCATATTGGAGGATCATTATCTAGTATTGATATATTAACTACTCTTTATTATAACGTACTAAATATTGATGCAAAACACATTAAAAATCCAGATAGGGATAGATTTGTGTTAAGTAAAGGACATATTGCAGAATCTCTTTACTATATCTTAGGAGACAAAGGTTTCTTTGATAAAGAAAAGCTTAAAACCTACAGTCAATATGGTTCCACTTTAATTGGGCATCCTAACAGTAAAAATCCAGGAGTTGAAATAAATACTGGTTCATTAGGACATGGATTACCTGTTTCTGTAGGTATGGCCCTAGCTGGAAAACGTGATAATAAAAATTATCGTGTATTTACATTAATGGGAGATGGGGAACAAGCAGAGGGTTCGGTATGGGAAGGAGCCATGTCAGCAGCTAATTATAAATTAGATAATTTAGTGGGAATTATAGATAGAAATGGATTGCAGATATCAGGAACTACCGAAGAAGTCATGGCATTAGATAATTTAAGTGATAAATGGTCAAGCTTTGGTTGGGAAGTTGTTGAAGTTGATGGAAATAATATTGAGAAATTGCTCAAAGTATTAAATAATATTCCAGCTAAAAAAGGAAAGCCAACAATGATTATAGCAAATACTATAAAAGGAAAAGGAATCTCTTTTATGGAGAATCAGGTTAAGTGGCATCATGGAGTATTAACAAAAGAGCAATATGATCAAGCTGTTATTGAATTGGAAGGGGCTGATATCAATGAATAAGATTTCTAACCGTCAAGTAATATGTGATACATTAGTAGATTTAGCAAACAATGATAAGGATATTATGGTTATAACTTGTGATTCTAGAGGCTCAGCTTCCATGGGGAATTTTGCAGAGGAATATCCGGAGCAGTTTGTAGAAGTTGGAATTGCAGAACAAGATTCAGTAGGAATTGCTGCAGGCATTGCCACATGTGGAAAAAAATCTTATGTGGCATCACCAGCTTGTTTTTTATCCATGAGAAGTGTTGAACAAATTAAGGTTGACGTGGCATATTCAAAAACTAATGTTAAATTAGTTGGAATTAGCGGTGGCGTAAGTTATGGAGCATTAGGAATGACTCACCATTCTCTTCAAGATATTGCAGTTATGAGGGCTATCCCAGGAATTCAAGTTTTGCTTCCAGCGGATCGTTTTGAAACGAAGAAAATCATTGAAGCGCTATATAAATATGATGGACCAGCTTATATTCGTATTGGACGAAGCGCAGTAGAAGATGTTTACGATTCGGAGAATTTTGAATTCCACATTGGTAAAGGAAATGTTCTACATGAAGGTTCGGATATTACAATAATAGGTACAGGAGAAACTGTTAAGATAGCGCTAGATGCTGGAAAACAATTAGAAGCTAAAGGGATAGGTGCAAGAATTATAAGTATGCATACAATAAAACCTTTGGATGATGAAATAATCATAAAAGCAGCTGAGGAAACACGTGGAATTATTACAATTGAAGAGCACAGCATTTATGGTGGACTAGGTGCAGCAGTTTCTGAAGTAGTGTGTCAAAATGCACCAACAAAAATGAAGATAATAGGGATTGCAGATGAGGCACCTATAACAGGTAATTCTAAAGAAGTATTTAATTATTATGGATTAACTGTAGACAACTTAGTGAAGACTGCAGAAAAAATTCTTAAAAAATAGATAAGGGTGTATGTTATGATGAAAAAATTTATATTAGCTATAGATCAGAGTACATCTTCTACAAAGGCATTAATCATAGATAAAACAGGCAATGTTAAATGTAAGGTGAGTAAAAAACATGAACAAATTTATCCTGTTTTAGGCTGGGTAGAGCATAATCCTCTAGAAATATATGAGAATGTTAAATCAGTAATAAGAGAAATTATTAAAAATAACGAAATAGAGCAAGAAGAAATTTTAGGATTATCTATAACAAATCAAAGAGAAACCATTGTAGTATGGGACAAGGAAACTGGATTACCTATATATAATGCAATAGTATGGCAATGCAGAAGAACAATAGAAGTTTGCAATGAACTTAGAGAATATAACGATATAGTTGCAGAAAAAACGGGACTAAGATTAGATACATATTTTTCGGCTACTAAGGTTAAATGGATACTGGATAATGTTGAAGGTGCAAGGGAAAAAGCAAACCAAGGGAAATTGTTACTTGGAACTATTGATAGTTTTTTAATTTGGAAACTAACTAAAGGTGAAGTCCATAGAACAGACTACACTAATGCAAGTAGAACTCTATTGTTTAATATTAAAACCTTAAATTGGGATAGTGAATTACTTAATATTTTTAATGTACCAGAAACCATGCTACCAGAGGTTTGCCCTTCAGATGAAATTTTTGGAATAACAGATATTGATGGAACACTAAAAAAGCCACTAAAAATATGTGGAGTGGTAGGAGATTCACAAGGGGCGTTATTTGGACAACGATGCTTTGAAAAAGGAATGGCAAAGGCCACCTTTGGTACTGGGAATTCTATTATGATGAACATAGGTGATAAATATATATCATCTTGTAATGGAATGGTTACAACTATAGCTTCTGTATGTAAAAGCGGTGTGAATTATGGAATTGAAGGAATTATCAATTCCAGTGGAGACACAATAAATTGGATACAAAATGAGCTTGGATTGTTTAAAGACTTTAGTGAATTTAATGAAGTTGTAAAAGAAACAAAAACAACTGAAGGAGTATATTTAGTTCCAGCTTTTATAGGTCTTGGGATACCTTATTGGGAGGCTAACGCAAAAGCTTCTATTGTAGGAATATCAAGATGCTCAAAGAAAAAGCATATAATGAGAGCCGCTCTTGAGAGTATTGCATATCAAGTAAAAGATGCATTAGATGTAATGGAAAAGGAAGCTAATATTAAAATCAAGCATTTAAACATAGATGGTGGTGTTACAACTAATAAAACCTATAATCAATTTTTAGCCAATTTATTGAATTGTGAGATAAAAAAGAATGATAATGAAGAGTTATCCGCGTTAGGATCAGCATTCCTATGTGGATTAGGACTTGAACTTTGGAAAAATTTAGATGAAATAAAAAATTTGCCAAATAAGACAGGAATTTATGAAAGCAAAATATTAGAAGAGGATAGAAAAAAATTATATAGTGGGTGGCAAAATGCTGTGAAGAGTGTTTTGTATCACACAGCATTAAATAAAGATAGTTTGGAGGGGTTATAAATGAAAAAATATAATATTAAATTAGGTGTAGCAGGTACTCGTAGGTCAATATTTAGTAAAGATGATGCCATTAAATATAAGGATTTAACTTGTGAAAAATTAAAAAGTTTAAATATAGAATTTATAAATATAGATGATATAAATGAAGAAGGATTGTTATTTTCAGAAGAACATGTAGATAAAGTAGTAGAAAAATTTAAAAAAGACAAGGTAGATGCATTGTTTTTTCCACACTGCAATTTTGGTTCAGAGGATTTAGTCGCAAAAGTCGCAAAAAAGATGCAACTTCCAGTATTGTTATGGGGACCACGTGACGATGCACCTTTAAAAGATGGAACAAGGCTAAGAGATACTCAATGTGGGCTATTTGCAACGGGTAAAATTCTAAGACGTTTTAATATACCTTTTACATATATACCAAATTCATCTTTAGAAGATGAAGCATTTGAGAGAGGATTAAAAAACTTCATCGCAGCTGCAAATGTTGTTAAGGAATTAGGAAGTTTAAGAATACTTCAAATTTCCACAAGGCCATCATCATTTTGGACTATGATGTGCAGTGAAGGAGAATTGTTAGAAAAATTTGGAGTACAAATTTATCCGATTTCAATGACAGAGTTAGTTGCCAAGGTCAAAAAAGTTAAAATTGAAAATAAGGATAAAGTTGAAGAAACAATTAAATATATGAAAAGAGTACTGGAAATTAAAGTTTCAGAACAAGTTGTTGAAAGTGTGGCTGCGCTAAAGGTAGCATATAATCAGTTAATCAAAGAATATGGTTGTAGTGCTGTAGCTATACAATGTTGGAATGCATTACAAGATGAATTAAAAATCATGCCATGTATTGCTAATGCAATGCTTACAGATGAAGGAATCCCTGTGGCATGTGAAACAGATATTCATGGAGCAATTACATCGGTAATAGCACAAGCGGCAACTATGGGAGAGACACCAACATTTTTTGCAGATTGGACAGTAGCGCACCCAACTAATAAAAATGGTGAACTTCTGCAACACTGTGGGTGTTTCCCAATATCATTAACTAAACAGGGTCAAAAAACGCAGATGGAAGTGCCATTTGCATTAGAAAGTGCTTGTGGTGGAGCATCATTTGCGGAAATTAAGGGTGGAGATGTATCACTTTTAAGATTTGATGGAGATAATGGCGAATATTCTATGCTGCTTGGACATGCAAAAGGTATAGAAGGACCATATATTCAGGGAGCATATTTATGGGTTGAAGTAGAAAACTTATCAAGACTTGAAGATAAATTAGTAACGGGCCCATATGTTCATCATTGTACTGGTGTTCATAAAGATGTATTACCTGTTATTTATGAAGCTTGCAAATATATTCCTAATTTAAAGCCAGATTTTTATGATGATGTTGAAAATGATGTAAAGTCTTGGTTACGTGGAGAATAAAAACAAATATATATAGTGCATTTGAACTCTACAATTAAAATAAAAATATTTTAATTGTAGAGATATTGATTTATACTATATATAGTTGAATTGTAATGGCGTAGAAAGAGGTAGGTAGAGTTGAAATGAAAACAGTAATGCAAGATATAGCTAAACTAGTAGGCGTATCGCCAGGGACCGTATCAAATGCACTTAATAATAAAAAAGGTGTAGGAAAAGAAACCAAATTAAAAATCATTAAAACAGCAGAAGATTTGGGGTATTTTAATAACAGTAAAAAAAGTGAAGATAAAGCAATTAGATTAATCATTTTTAAAAAACATGGATATGTTGTTTCAGATACACAATTCTTTTCCGCATTGATAGGATCATGTGAAAATGAATGTAGGCAAAGGGGATATGAATTATTAATATCACAAATAATTCATGGAAAACATGATAAAGAAGATATGTTAAAGATTATAAATCATAATAAAATAAATGGAATATTACTTTTAGCAACAGAAATGGACGAAAATGATTTTGAAAATTTTGAGAATATAAATATTCCATTAGTTGTGCTAGATAGCTATTTTCCAACAAAAAGTTATGACTACATAGTAATTAATAATACAAGCGGTTCATATGGAGTAGCTAAATATTTTATCGATAATGGTCATACTAGAATTGGTATTTTAGGAAGTTTAATAAATATAACTAACTTTGAGTATCGTTGCAAAGGGTTTATGAAGGCTATTGATGATTTTAATTTAACCTTTAACGAAGATGATAAAATTTTGGTTGAACCAACTTTAGATGGATCCTATAGAGATATGAAACAATATCTCTTAAACCATAAGGGAAAATTGCCAACTGCATTCTTTGCATTAAATGACATTATTGCATTAGGTGCTATAAAAGCTATGCAAGAAGAAAAAATAAGGATTCCAGAGGAAGTATCTATAATTGGTTTTGATGATATTCCATTTAGTTCAATGGGCAATCCAAATTTAACAACAATTAAAGTGTATACCAATGTAATGGGAAGGTTATCTGTAACTAGACTTATAGAGAGAATAAACAATAGAGATGAAATTCCCATAAAAATAGAAATTGATACTAGATTAATAGAAAGAAATAGTGTGATTGATATGCATAAATAAGTTATCAAATTTACTTTCATAAAATTTCACACAAAAGGGGGAATTTTAAATGCAACATGAAAAATTGAAAGAATTTCCAAAAGATTTCTTATGGGGAGCGTCAACATCAGCTTATCAGGTAGAGGGTGCATGGAATGAGGATGGAAAGGGCCCCTCTGTTATTGATATGTCTAATGTTGTAAAAGACACTACGGATTTTAAAATAACAAGTGACCATTATCATCACTATAAAGAAGATATTGCATTACTTGCAGAAATGGGTTTTAAAGCTTACCGTTTTTCAATTGCTTGGACTAGAATATTTCCAAAAGGCACAGGAGAGGTAAATGAAAAAGGCATACAATTTTATAATAACCTAATTAATGAATTAATAAAATATAAAATTGAACCTGTTGTAACTATGTATCACTTTGACTTACCTTATGCACTTCAAGAACGTGGTGGATGGTCAAATAGAGAAACCATCGATGCTTTTGAAAATTATGCAAAGACTTTATTTACAAATTTCGGTGACAGAATCAAATACTGGCTAACTATAAATGAACAAAATATGATGATTCTTCACGGATCAGTAATAGGAACGTTAGATACAAGTTTGAAAAATCCAGAAAAAGAATTATATAAACAAAATCATCATATGATGTTGGCTCAAGCAAAGGCTATGAAATTGTGCCATGCTATTTGTCAGAACGGAAAAATTGGACCAGCTCCCAATATTTCATCAGTTTATCCAGCCAGTTCAAAACCGGAAGATATACTTGCTGCAATGAACTATTCATCTATACGTAACTGGCTGTATTTAGATATGGCTGTATATGGACGCTATAATAGTATTGCTTGGAGTTATATGGAGGAAAAAGGGTATACACCAAGTATTGAAAAAGGTGATATGGAAGTTTTAAAAAATGCTAATCCAGATTTTATTGCGTTTAATTACTATAATACAGCTACTGTAGCCCATAGCGAAAATGATGATTTAAATACAGTTTATACAGGAGATCAACAAATTTCTGATGGAAAACCAGGAGTTTACAAAAGCACTTCTAATCCCAATTTACAAAAAACAGATTTTGGATGGGAGATTGACCCTGTGGGTTTTCGTAATACATTGCGTGAGCTGAATGACAGATATAATCTACCACTTTTACTTACTGAAAATGGGTTAGGTGCTTTTGATAAGTTAGAAGAAGGAGACGTCATTAATGATGACTATCGTATAGATTATTTACGCAAGCATATAGAACAAGCCAAACTTGCAATTACAGATGGAGTAAAGCTAATAGGATATTGTCCTTGGTCAGCAATTGACCTAGTAAGTACACATCAAGGCAGTAGCAAACGTTATGGGTTCGTTTATGTTAACAGAGAAGAATTTGATTTAAAGGATCTTAGGAGAATAAGGAAGAATAGCTTTTACTGGTATAAACAAGTTATTTCTTCAAATGGAGAGAAACTTGAATAATAATCCTTTGAATATTATTCAAAGATGACTTTTACTTTTCGTTCTGCATATGATGAAAAACACATAAGGAGCAAATAAATGCTATGAATGCCAAAACACACAATAATAAGAATGCGCTTTGGCTACCTAACATTGTAGAAAATGCCAAATTATTTGGCATTTTTGCTTGTGCCGTTGATACAATGGTTGTTATTATAGATGTTCCGATTGCACCAGATAACTGCTGCAAAGTATTGAAAATCGCATTACCGTCAGTGTTTAAATTTTCTGGTAATTGTTTCAAGCCATTCGTCATTGTATTTCCTACTGAAAATCCTTGCCCAAATGCAAAGAATATATAGAAAATAATAAAAAACAGTGAAGTCATATTCTTTGCAAAAATGCTATAGCATAAAGTTGCCAATATGATAAATATATTTCCTGTAATAATTGGTCTCTTTGCACCAAACTTATCAAGTAGCCGGCCACTTACAGGTGCTAGCAAAGCGCCTAAAACACACCCTGGTAATAACAGGCAACCTGCAATAAATATCATGCACCATACAAATGTGTTTACAATCATTCCACCTAATGAAGGTCCTACAGCTGTTGCCATCGCAGTAATCAGTGAAGCAACTCCCATCATTAAGCCTAATTTGTCCAATGGTACTTGTTCTAGCACTACATTAAACATCAATGGTAATGCAATGCCTGTCCTTATTCCCTGGATTATCCTGATCTGGTAAAATGTAAAGAAATATTGACATTTATCTAAATGTTATTGTATTATAAATGTAAAGATGTTTTAACATTTGTTTATACTAATATTTTTATTGCTATTTGGAGTATTCACGATATTTCTATCAAGAGAGAACTGGGAATATCACTTATAATAATAGTACTTGAAATAAATTTTTATATTGTAGCTAAATTTATAATATTATGGGGTTTTGGTGAGAAAATATCATGAGAAATTATATTAAGAAATACAGAAAACAATATAAATTAACACAAGAAGAGCTTGCTAACATTTTAGGTGTTACTCGTCAAACAATTATAGCCATAGAAAATGATAAATACAATCCAACTTTAGAATTAGCTATGCGTTTAGCAAAATATCTTAATGTTCCAGTGGAAGAGTTATTTGTGTTGTCACAAAAATAATACTATAAATAATATAAATGCAAGATTATTAATGATAATTGCATGTCAAAGAATTAAAATTTTTATGCTGGAGGTACTTTATGATAATTAGAGAAATACGAGAAAAAGATAATGAACAAGTTGAGTCGCTTATCAGAACTTGTTTAATAGAATTTGGAGCAAACAAACCAGGATGTGCATGGGAAGATGACAATTTGGGAAAATTTTATCAAGTCTATCAAAATGAAAAATCTAAATATTGGGTTGCTGAAGAGAATAATAAAATAGTAGCTGGTTGTGGTATTGGTCCTTTAACTAATACAGAAAATATATGTGAGTTACAGAAAATGTATTCTCTAAAAGATGTGAGAGGTACTGGAATTGCCAGTAAATTATTAAAAATTTCTTTAGAATTTGCAAAACAGTATTATAAAAAGTGTTATCTAGAGACTTTTAATAACATGGTGGCAGCCAATATATTTTATAAAAAAAATAACTTTATTCAATTACAAAAACCAGTAGTTGAAACAGAACATTATGCTTGCGATGTGTGGTATATAAAATCCTTATAGCAATATAGATACAGTTATGTTAATAAGGGGTACAAGTACATCCATTATTTTTAAACATGCAAACAAAAAGTTTATATGTACCTTATTATATTTGGTAAAAAAGACTGCACGTAAAATAGTGCAGCCTTTTTTATTTATGTACGAAAATGTAACAACATAAAAAAGAGTGAGATTGTGGCTAAGAACCATAAAAAAACACATAGATATTCAGTTACCCATGTGTTATGAACCACTTTTAAGCTGTCTTAGCTGTTTTTCTAAATCTTCAATTTGTTTTTGTTTATCTTCTAAAGATTGAACATGTTCTTGTTGGGCAGCAATAGTACTTATACTTGCACCAATAGTAGATATTAGATTACCTAATATATTATTTTCAGATGAAGACCTATTTTCTGAAAGAACAATAGAAATTACGGTTGCAATAATAGCAAGCTCATTAGGGCTCATTGAATCAAGATATGACATTGGAACTCACCTCGAATTTATTATATTATATTGTATTCAAATTATTTGTTGCAGTTACAGTTAGAAAATAATTCATCAATTTCTAGTTTTATATGGGATATGTGTGTTGAAACTTATAAAAATAGGAACATTATTATTCAACACACGTTATATAATGCTTGTTTATGATTATTTATGAATGTATTTCAATATAAAAACCAGAAAACGAAAACAAATAAACAAAAAATATTGACATTATGTATGTATGCGTTTACTATGAAATTAATAAGACATAAAAGTGTATAAAAAATACATCAAAGTGTATAATTAATTTTTTCATTTATCATTCAATTTTGTAGCAAACAGTGATTCTACAGTATTAGAATTAAATATGATTTTTTATATACTATTTTGGCATGATAATTGCTGTATATAAAAGTGAAACAACATGTCATTAGAAACTAGACTTATAGGTATGATAATTAATATAATGAAACAGTTATATTATTAGTGACATTTTTATTAACGAAATTACTAAGGGAAAAAAAGATATCCGGAGAAATTCTGAGGAGTGATGATTTGAAGAATTTAAAGAAAAGTGAAAAAATCTATGAGTATATTGAGCAGAAAACGGAAAATTTCAATCTTGAAAGTCTAAATAAAAAAATAGGCTTCAGTGCAGGAGAAATAGGGGAAGGTCTAGGTATATTAAGAAATAACGTATGTATGGGTTTGAATGAATTGCTTAGACAGGACAAGATTATAAAAATAAAACTAAGACCAGTATTGTATGTTGATAGGAAATGCATTGAAAGAATTTTGAATAAAAAATTACAAGATGGTCCTATAGAAATAAAAAATTTGAATGAGATATTTTTAGCAAAGGTAGAAAACACTGATGATGAGGCATCACCTTTTGATAAACTTATTGGAGCCAAAACTAGTCTTAAAAGTCAAATTGAACAGGCAAAAGCAGCTATACTGTATCCACCTAATGGCTTGCATACATTAATTGTTGGCCCAACAGGAGTAGGTAAAACTTTGTTTGCAAACATGATGTACAATCAAGCAAAGTATGTGAAAAAATTGGATGAGAAATCTCCTTTTATAGTATTTAATTGTGCTGATTACTATAACAACCCTCAGCTTTTAATTTCTCATTTGTTTGGACATATTAAAGGAGCATATACAGGAGCAGATACTGAAAAAGCGGGCATCGTTGAAAAGGCTGATAATGGCATGTTGTTTTTGGATGAAATACACAGATTGCCACCAGAAGGACAGGAAATGCTGTTTTACTTTATGGATACAGGAAAATTCAATAGATTAGGTGAGACAGAAAGAAATAGGAAATCTAGCGTTTTCATAATTGGAGCCACTACAGAAGATCCAAATTCATCATTATTAAAGACATTTGTAAGAAGAATACCAATAATTATAACTATTCCTAATTTTGATAAAAGAACATCAAAAGATAAGGTGGATTTTATTAAGTTTTTACTGGAGAGTGAGGCTCATAGGGTAAATAAAGTAATTAAAATAGAAGCTGAAGCAGTAAAAGCTATTATAGGAAGCACGTCTTACGGGAATATCGGTCAGATGAAATCAAATATTCAACTTATTTGTGCCAAGGGATTTTTGAATAGTATCAATAATAAGGATTTTATAGAAATAGATTTTAAATCATTGCCATCGGAAATTAAGAGTGGATTATTTTATCTAAGCGGTAAACGTAAAGAAATGGAGGAAATAGAAGGTTATTTAGATTCACAGTTAATAGTTACTCCGGAAGGTCATAATGTATTGATAGAAAAAGATCCCTATGATCCACCTTTTAATCTTTATAAAATAATAGAAGATAAAGCTGCAATTTTAAAAGAAGGAGGTGCAGATGAGGAATATATAAATAAATTTATTACAACGGATATTAATGTACATATCAAGTCATTTTATAACAAAGTTAAAAATGATAAAGACGGAAGAAATAAGATACTAAAGATAGTAGATGAGGATATCCTTGAATTTTCAGAAGACGTAATGGATATGATTGAAAAGAAACTAGACAAAAAATTAACTGACAGATTTTTATATGCATTAAGTTTACATTTCAGCTCCTTTTTAAACAGGTTAACCAATCATCAAAAACTTAGGTACACAAATATAGAAGGAATAATAAATGATAAACGTGCAGAGTTTAATATTGCAGTGGATGTAAAAGGGATGGTTGAGAGAAAATACAAAGTGGTTGTTCCAAAGATAGAAGTTATCTATCTTACATTGTTAATCAGTTCAATCACCGAAGAACCAACGAATCATCATGTTGCTATAATTGTAGCAGCACATGGTAGTAGTACGGCAAGTAGTATGGTTAATGTGGCAAAGCAGCTTTTAGGTGAGGGAGTAATTGAAGCAATAGATATGCCTTTAGAAGTTAGTCCAACTCAAACTTTAGATGAAATAATAGAAAAAGCTAGAGAAATAGATATGGGAAAGGGGATTCTACTACTTGTAGATATGGGATCTTTGTCTAGTTTTGAGTCCATAATAATGGAAAAAACAGACATAAAGGTAAAGACTTTGGATATGGTTACAACATCATTAGTACTAGAAGCTATAAGAAAAGCAACAATTTTGGATATGGATTTAGAAAGTATATATAGTTCCCTAAAGGATTTCAAAGGTTATAGTAATTTCGAGGAAGAGACAAATAACAATGATGTTAGTAAGAATATTGCTAGTAAAAATAATGCAATTGTTACAATATGCGCAACTGGAGAAGGAACTGCAATTAAATTAAAGGAACTGGTTGAAAATATCGTTTCAAATACTACAGAAGATGAAATTGAAATTTTCCCTATAAGTGTTATGGACATAAAGAATAGTATAAGAAACATTAGGGAAAAGTACAATATAATTGCTTCGGTAGGTATTGTAAATCCTAAAATTGATGCACCATTTATTTCATTAGAAGAGTTAATTAGTGAACAAGGGGAAGAAACATTAATGGGCATAATTAAACGAAATAATTTTCCTGTGCAAGTAAAACATGGGAACGTGGTTGCTAGGGATTTATGTGAGGATAGTTTGACTCAATTTTTAACTTATTTGAATCCAGCAAAAATAATAGACATATTGTATGATTTTATAGATGAATTAGAGGAAAAAACAAATGTGAGTTTTAACAATGCAACTAGAATAAGAGTAATGGTGCATTTGGGCTGTGCCCTTGAACGTATGGTTGTTAATGATGGATTGGAGTACAAGGGGGATAAGGCGAAACTAGATAATATCAAAGTTAATGTGATTAAGGAGGCAAGTAAGGTATTTAAAAAAACTATAAATATTACATTAACAGATGGAGAGATATATCATTTATCAGAAATGATTTAATGAAAATTGTAAGCACAGAGTATAGTGTATAAGTTTACAAGGGTTCTGTATAATTTAATATGAAATTTAAGTAGACAAGTGTATAAAAAAGCATTAAAGTATATAAAAAAAATTTTGAGTGTATAAATTATTTTAAATTAATAATTTTATTATGTAACAAACCGTCATTTAACAGTGATAGAATGAAAGGCAATTTTTTATATACTTACTTGGCACGGTAATTGCTATATATAAGAGTGAGACAACATAGTGTTATGATTTGGAGGTGTGAATATGGTAGCTATTATTATAGGAACTCATGGAAGTTTTTCAGAGCAAATACTTAGATCAGCAGAAATGATATTTGGAAAGCAAGATAATGTTTCATCAATTACTTTTGAGACAGGTGAGGGACCAGAGAATCTTGTAGTAAAATATAAAACAAAATTAGAAAAAATGGATTGTAAAGAAGGGGTACTTTTTTTAGTAGATTTATTTGGAGGAAGTCCATTTAATGCAGCAAGTAGAGTAGTAACAGAAAGCGAAAATGAAAATATGGATATTGTTACTGGTATTAATTTACCAATGTTACTTGAAGTGTATGGAGCTAGAAGTTTTTCTGGTATTAAAGAGTTAGTGAATACAGCTAAACAAGCAGGAAATGAAGGAATAAAATCATTAAAAGATGTTCTTTCAGAACAAGAGGATGAAGAAATATTATAATAATAAATGGAGGAATTTAAAATGGAGATAAATTTTGTTAGAATTGATGACAGATTAATACATGGACAGGTTGCTACTGTTTGGGTAAAAGAATCAAAATGTAATAGAATATTTGTGTGTAGCGATGAGGTTTCTAAGGATACTTTGAGAAAAACATTACTTTTAAAAGTTGCACCTCCAGGAGTAAAAGCTTATGTATTACCTATTGATAAGGCTCTTGAAGTTTATAAGAATCCCAAATATGATTCTTTTAAAGCACTAATATTATCGCCAAAGCCAGAAGATATATTAAGACTTATTCAAGGCGGTATGAAAATTAAATCCGTAAATCTTGGAGGAATGTGTTTTAAAACAGGAAGAACCCAGATTAGTAGTGCAGTGTCTCTTGGACAAGAGGATATTGATGCCTTAAAGAAAATTAATGAACTGGGAATTGAACTTGAGTTAAGAAAAATTGCAACAGATTCAAAAGTGGATGTAATGAGTAAAATAAAGGATTTATAAATTTGATCATAAAAGTATTTTGATATATATAAAATTCAGAATAGTAATTTGCTGGATTTTATATATGGAATAAATCTTTTTGATATAGCTTGTGGAATATATTATTTTTATCTTGTAAAGGTTTAGATAACTGCAAGCAAGAGTAACTAATAAAGGGGGATTACACATGACTACGATTCAATTTATTTTAGTAATTGTTGTCGCTATGATAACAGGAATGGGAAGCGTACTTGATTGTATGCAAACACACAGGCCGATAATTGCCTGCACATTAGTTGGAATTGTTCTTGGAGATATGAGAACGGGAATTATTTTAGGTGGTCTTTTGGAAATGTTAGCTTTAGGCTGGATGAATGTTGGAGCAGCTATGGGACCAGATAGTGCACTTGCTAGTGTTATAGCAACAATACTAGTTATATCAGGTCATCAATCAATTCCAGCGGGTATAGCAGTTGCTATTCCAATCGCGGCAGCAGGACAGGTTTTAACAATATTTGTTAGAACTATAGCAGTATTTTTTCAACATCTTGCAGATAAATATGCTGAAGATGCTAACTTTAGAGGTATAGAAATGGTTCATGTTATAGCAATGCTATTGCAAGGACTACGTATAGCTATACCAGCTGCACTAGTAGCAGCAATTGCAGGTACTAGTGGTGTTCAGTCAATGTTAGCCAAAATACCTGTACCTGTAACAAGAGGACTACAGATTGCTGGTGGAATGATAGTTGTTGTTGGTTATGCGATGGTAATTAACATGATGGAAGCAAAGTACTTAATGCCTTTCTTCTTTGTTGGTTTTTCAATAGCAGCATTTACAACATTTACACTTGTTGGGTTCGGTATAATTGGTTTGTCTGCAGCAATATTCTATATTCAATTGAATCCGAAATATAGCCAAGTTCAAATTCATGATGAATTAGACGATTTGTAAGAAAGGGGGATGGAATATGAGTGAGAATAATGTAACTAAAGGTTATACCGCAAGTGGGGAATCATTGACATCTAAAGAAGGAGACATGGGCGGAAATAAATTAACCAAAGGTGATTTAAGAAGTATGTTTTGGCGTTCATGGTTCTTATTAGGATCATTTAACTTTGAAAGAATGCAAAGTATGGGTTTTTGTGTAACTATGATTCCAGCTATAAAGAGACTTTATAAAACTAAAGAAGATCAATCGGCAGCATTAAAAAGACATTTGGAATTCTTTAATACTGAACCATATATGGCTGCACCTATTATGGGTATTACAGCAGCTATGGAACAAGAAAGATCAAATGGAGCACCACTTGACGATGCAACTATTAGTGGTGTAAAGATTGGACTTATTGGACCGCTTGCTGGAGTAGGTGACCCAGTATTTCAGGGAACACTAAGACCGATTTTAGGAGCACTAGGAGCATCAATTGCAGCTACTGGTAGCATTTTAGGACCATTACTGTTCTTTATACCATTCAATATTATTAGGATATTAACATTATGGTATGGCATTAATCTTGGATATGAAAAAGGAACAGAAATTGTTTCAGAAGCATCAGGAAATACCCTACAGAAAATAACGGAAGGCGCTTCAATAGTAGGATTGTTCATAATGGGAGCATTAGTTTGTAAATGGACAAGTATCAATGTACCATTGGTTATTTCAAAAGTTAAGGGTCCTGATGGTAAAATGGTTATTACAACTGTTCAAACTATTTTAGATTCCTTAATTCCAGGGTTGTTACCATTGTTATTAACTTTCTTATGCATGAAATTGTTAAAGAAAAAAGTTAGTCCTATTACAATAATATTCGCAATGTTCGGCGTAGGAATATTAGGATATATTGGTGGATTCTTGAAATAATTTAATAAAGTATGAAAAAAGTCATCTAATGTTTTTTTATATAGGTTAAGGTTACCTCTTAAAGAAGAGATAACCTTAACTTATATTATTTCAATCACACATAAGGGAGATGCATGCTATGATAACTAATATTATATCAATCACTGTAGTAGTAATAGCACTAATTATATATTTATTTTTCATGATTTTTAATTTCTATCAAAAAAAATATTATGATCAAGCATATAGTCCTAAGGCGATAAGATTTGGTGAAATGCGAAAATATCCTGAAAAATCTATTATAAATGGATTTGTTAGCGTTTCAAGTGAAAAACAATATCAAGAAGCAGCTGCAATTAAAATGATAAATGACAAAATTAATACTGACACAAATATATCCATAGATAATATCAATTTCCTTATGGGTTATACTTACGGAGTAAGTTTTAATAGGACAAATAAAAGTTTTGTACCATTTCTAGAACCCACTGTTTGTTCAAAAATCTGTGCACCGTTTTTGGGATTGGAGATGGATTATCGTACAACGAGCAGTTCTAAAGTATTTGTAGATGCAATAAAGTATTACATTTCACAAGGACATCCTGTATTAGTACAATTGGATATGGCTACGCTTCTGGGAAAAAATAGTTTTTATTCAATTAGCGAGCTTATAGTAGGGTACAGCAAGAATGAATTTTGCTACTATGAAACATTTGGAATTAATAACGAAAAGAAAAAGTATGTTTCAATAAAAAAATTAGTTGATGCCACAAATAGACTGAACACAAAATTTAAAAAACCATGGAAATATGGTTTTAGTGTCTTCAAAGCTAGCGAAAAAAATCAGCAGATTAAAGAAGTTATTAAAATAAATGGAAAAAATCTTATTGGAGAAGCAACCGATAGGACAGCTTCAGGATCAATTGCCATAGCCGAACTTGCAAAACACATTAAAGAAACAAAAACTTTTAGTTATGAATGGGCACTTGAAGTTTTAGCATATTCACGAAGTGATAATGCTAAATTTTTTGAAGAATATTTTAAAGATAGCACTGACTTAAAAGAAGCAGCTAATTTGTTTAAAGTTGTAAGTGAAAAATATAACGAAGCATTAAAAATCATTAAAATAGAAATAAATGAAGCAAATATAAATGAAGTAAGCAGGATTTTAGTTGAAAATTCACAATTAGAAGAGAAAATTGGGAGAATATTAGAAAAGGCTTAAAATTAGACTAAAACTTATTATTAAAATTATCTCTTAGAATTAAATATTTTTAGCTTTTGTCTATATTTAGTAGGAATTGGATTAGTACTCTAAAAAACAAAATATTTATTTACTTAAAATACTTGATTTACTACTTATATATGCTTAATATATAAGTAGGAGGTGGTTTAATGCATGAGTCTTCCTTTGTAATTATACGGCAAACGTTAGAGATACTTAAAAACATTGATTATGAACTTAAAAAATACTACAATGTACAGGGAGGCGATTTTATGAACCAAGAAGGAAGACTTATTAAAATATTAGAATATTTAAATGAACATAAAAGTATCTCTGTGCAAAATATTTGCGAAATGAGCAATGTATCACGGGATACAGCAAGAAGAGACATTATAAAGCTTACGGAGCAAGGGGTTGCAATTCGTACTCATGGGGGCATTAGTCTTCCAGTTATAAAAAATGCAATAAAAGCATATACAGAGAGACTTGAATCATATTCAGAAGAGAAAGAAAACATAGCACTAAAGGCGCTTAGTTTTGTTAATGAAGACGGACATTATTTTTTCGATGTTTCAACAACAGTGCGTTTTATGGCAGAATATATAAATAAAAAAGTTACAATAGCTACTCATTCACTTGATAATATTGAAATAATTTCGGATAAAGAAGATATCAATGTAATTTCACTTGGGGGGCATTTGAACAAAAAAAATCGTTTTTTTTATAAACCTAATTTTCAAAATTATTTTGATGGAATGCACTTTGATGCTACTTTTTTAGGTGCTGCAGCCATAATGAGTGATGGAATATATTACGAAGATGAAGAAGATGCTTATATAAAGCAGGCGGTTGTAAAGCGGTCTAAAAAGAACATAGTACTGGCAGACCATGAAAAATTCACATGTTCAAGTTATTATAGGGGTGCAAGTTTTAAAAATATAGATACTATTATAACGGATGTTGCGCCTTCAGCAGAATTTATTGAAACTATGGAAAAGGAAGATATTCAACTAATAATTATCTAATATAATTTAAATATTTAGGGGGAATTATACTATGAAGAAATATAAGATGTTATGTCTAGATATTGATGGCACACTGCTTAACTCTAAACACAAAATCTCAAAAGAGACAAAACAAGTAATAAATGTCGCTGCTCATGAGGGTGTAAATGTAGTATTGGTTTCAGCAAGAATGCCAAAGGGAATATTATATTTACAAAAGGAATTAGGCATAGAAGAGCCTATAATTTGTTATAGTGGTTCCTTAATCAGAGATAAAGATGGTAATACTTTATTAAACAAATTTATTCCAGCTCATACTACAAAATCAGTATATGATTCAGCTGAAAAGATGAACATACACATAAGTTTATACAAGAATGATGAGTGGTATATAGATGGTGAAGATGCCTGGTCTAAACAAGAAAGTGAAATAACCGGCATTATTCCTAAAATAACAAATTTAAAGAAAATCATAGACAAATGGGAAGAAAATAATGATGGGCCAAATAAAATTTTATGTATGTCTGAAATTGATAGAATAAATGCCTTAAACAAAGATATTTCAAGTAGATTATCAGAGAATATAAATATATATCCTTCTAAACCCACATACCTAGAAATTATGCCGAGGTCGTCTTCTAAAACAACTGCAATTGAATGTTTATCACAAAGATTAAACGTACTAAAATCAGAAATAATTGCCATAGGTGATAATTACAATGATATTGATATGATTCAGTATGCGGGGGTTGGCATTGCCATGGGAAACGCACCAGACGCGGTAAAACTTTCAGCTGATGATGTAACTTTAGCTAATGATGAGAATGGAGTAGCAGCTGCAATAAAAAAGTATATTGCCATTAAGGCATGATAAAAAAATATAACTCATATTGATGAACGACATATGTTCTGCTATTATTATCATAGACAATATAATGTCTATGATGAAGGAGAAAATTATGGATGAATATAGAGAAATATTTTTAATGCAACAAACTTATGCAACACTATTTTCCCTTGCCAATAAAATCCAGGTAAAAGCAGATAAATGCCTTGGAAGCATGACATCAAGGCAAATGATGGCAATGGTAGCTATTGCTCATTTACAGGAGGATCAAACAACACTTAATAATATTGCTAGAAAATTAGGAACCACTAAACAAAGTGTAAAACAGATAATAACTATTATGGAGCGAAAAGGATATGTGGTCACTGTACCAAGTCAGCAGGATAAGCGTGCTGTGAATGTTAAAGTCACGGAGTATGGAAAAAAGGTTTCGTTGGAAGTGTCTGAAAAGGGAATATACTTTTTTGCTGATGTATTCAAAGCCTTTAAACCAGAAGAAATGGAAACATTGTGGGGTTTATTAAAAAAAATGTATCGTTTTGATGGGGAAGGCCAAGATGGATTTGAAGAGGAAGGGAATATGGACATTGAAGTTGATCAGGAAGAGCAAACTAGAGTAATAGAGGAAGTCGGAAAAATTAGGACAGGTAAAGTGACAGACTAACAGTTGAGAGAAATATATGATAATACGCAAGTTAAGCACGGAATTAAAAATGGGTGCCAGTTAATTTACAAATTAGCTGACACCCATTTTTTTTTTATTAATATTCGTTTGTAATGGTTTTATTAGCTTAAAGAAATATTGAAAACAAATAAAGACAGTATATTGACTAATATGGAATACTGTGTTACTATTCTTTTAGACAGTGCATTGTCTAAATAGGGGGATAAAAATGAATAATATTGTTATAGTTAAAAATTTAGAAAAAAGTTATGGTACTAAAAAGGCTGTTGATGGAGTCAATTTTGTAGTAAGAAAGGGTGAAATCTTAGGACTCTTAGGTCCTAATGGAGCGGGTAAAAGTACGATTATCAATACTTTGGCCACAATACTGGCACCTGATAATGGTGAAATAACTATTTTAGGTCATGATCTAAAAAAAGAAGGAAAGATCGTAAAGCTTGGAATTGGAGTTGTTCCTCAAGACTTAGCTATTTATGAAGAAATCACTGCAGAGCAAAATGTAAGTTTTTTTGCAAGCCTGTATAAACTCAACGGAAAACAGCTAAAAAACCAGGTAAAAGAGGCTTTAGAATTAGTAGGTCTTTATGATAAAAAAGATGATAAGCCAAAAACTTTTTCTGGTGGTATGAAAAGAAGACTAAATATTGCTTGTGCCATAGCTCATAGCCCAAAACTTATTATTATGGATGAACCTACAGTTGGGATAGATCCACAGTCAAGAAATCATATATTGGAATCTATTAAAACTTTAAAAGATAGAGGCGCTACAGTCATTTATTCCACGCATTATATGGAAGAGGTGGAGGCTATTTCTGATAGAATCATTATTATGGATGAAGGAAATATTATTGCTGAAGGTACAAAAGAGGAATTAAAACAAAGAGTTAATGATGAAATTACCTATTCTTTTCATGTAAATGATATGAAAAAATTAAGAAATAAGCAGTTCATTGGAATTGATGGCGTAACAAAAGTGAATATAACTGAAAATGAAGCTTTGATAACTGTGGCAAAGTCAAAAGATAATCTAAATGAAATCATATCTTCAATTATAGAAAAGGGATGTAAAATTGAAAATATGAATAGTATTGAGACATCACTTGAAACTGTATTCTTAGAACTTACTGGCAAAAAACTGAGGGATTAGGAGGAAAAACATGAACTTTATAAAGATTGTAAAATTTGATTTTATGAATATCATTAGAAATCCAATGCTTCTAATTGTTAATACTGTGCTTCCATTAATAATGATCGGGATTATGGGTTTTGTTACAAAAAACAGTTATACAGCAGGCACCGTTAGTTCCTATGATTATTACGGCGTAACAATGATGATTTTTACGGCGTTAATGATTGCCATCACAGCTACAAATACATTTATGGAGGAAACGGTAAAAAGAGGTAACAGTCGTATTGTATTTGCACCGGTTTCAAAAACGGAAATATATCTATCTAAATTGTTATCAACTTATATTTTTGCCACGATTTCGTACAGCATTATATTGATTCTAGGACAATTTGTTTTTAATATCAACTTTGGTGGAAAAAATATTGTGTACATTATGCTACTAATCAATATAATTTCATTATTTGGATGTGCAATTGGTACTATGTTTTGTTGTATTTTAAAAAGTGAAGAAGGAGCAAATTCGGTAATAAATATTCCAATAATGGTGTTTGTGTTTTTTGGAGGTTTGTTTTTTCCTGTAGCCAGTCTTGGAAAAGTAGTAGATACAATATCCTACGTATCTCCAGTTAGGTGGATTACAGAATGTGCATTTAAGGTTATATACGATAATGACTTCAGCATATATCTACCGGCTGTAATAATTGGGCTAGTTGGATCTATTATTTGCATACTAATATGCCAAATCACTTTTAAACCGGAGGATTATGTATAATGAATATAATAAATTTATTAAAAAATAATTTTAGAAGGATTTTAGCCAAGAAGGAGATTATTATAGTAGCACTAGTTATTGTACCGCTTATGATTGGAGTTGGCATTTTATTCTCTGGAAAAATGGATAGAAGTGCAAATATTGCTTTGGTTTCAAATAGTACGCAAAATGTTTACAAAGATAGCAGAATTAAAATTCACGTAATGAAAGAAAAACCAGCAATTTCAGATCTACTCCTGTCTAAATATGATGCCATTGTGGAAGAAAAAAAACCTGGAATTTATGATGTAACATCTATAAAGAGTAAAGCCGATAAAAAAAGCATAAAAAACTTCTTTGAAGTAGGTAAACTTTTGCCAGGTGACCAGAGTGAACAAGCTACAAGAGGTGAAGGAGCAAGAATCATAGGAATTATTTTAATGATTTTATTAATGCAGGGCATTGCTTTGATAACGCTTTTCCCTGAGGATAGAAACTTAAAAACCTTCAGACGTATTTTAACGGCACCTGTCAGCGAAAGGTTGTATATTTTTGCACAGGGAATTATGACATTTTTATTTATTTTCTTGCCCACATATATTGCGCTTGTTATCACAAAACTATGTTTTCACGTAGATATTGGATATGGACTTTTAATGTTAGCAATATTAATTGCAATCATTAGTGCTTTATCAACGTCATTTGCTTTATTTTTCGTAGCGGTGATAGAAAGGGAAGTAAATGTAACCGCCAGCGGAATTTATATGATAACTTGTGTATTAGCAGGCTGTTTTTATTCATTTACGGGAAACAATAAAGTTCTTGACTTCTTTTGCAGCATACTACCACAAAAGCAATATATGACCATGATTCAAGGGATAGAAAACGGGAAGGAAATGTTAGAATTCAAAGGACAACTTATATATTTATTTATTTGGGTTGTAGGGCTCTGGCTACTTGGAAGTATTATTACTAAAATGAAAATGAAGAAAGGTGTATTTTAAGTATTAGTTGTAGCATTGCTTCAGAGGAAAAGTTGTAGGCTTAAAAGATTATATATAAAAACACCTGTATAAAATATGTCACTTACAGGCAATAAATAACCACTTACTGTTGTTATATTTACAAGGTGGGAAATAGTTAATATAATAATATATGCAGGGAGTGAAAATATGAAAATACGAATTGAGGTAGATAATAAGATAAACGAAAACGAAGTTATTATCAAATGTAGTGAACTTAGTGAAGATATTAATAATATTCAAATTATGCTTGACGAGATGCTATCAAACAAGAAACGTATAGCTTTTTATAGGGATGATATTGAGTATTACCTTCCTTTGGAAGAAATATTGTTTTTTCAAACTGAAGGAAATGGAATTTGTGCATATACCATAGACAATATATATAATGTGAAATATAAGCTTTATGAACTTGAAGAGTTTTTACCAGGATATTTTATGCGAATTTCAAAATACCCATAAGCAAGTTTATGTTTCAAGATATTATTATAAACCACTTAAAATCAAATTATTAGAAAAGAGGAAATGAGATGAAAAAAGAAAAAAATTTCTGGGGAATTTTATTAACACTAATTGGTGTTTTCTTGATTATAAGTAAACTTGGATATTTTCCGGATGTGAATGTATTTAGTTTATTGTTAACGGTATTTTTAGTAGTAATTATTGTAAAAAGTGTGCTTAGTCTTAATTTCGCAGGTATTTTATTTCCTATTGCATTTATTTGTATAATATATGATAAGCAATTAGGAATTACGAGTATTACACCTTGGACTGTTTTGATTGCAGCATCACTTGGTAGTATTGGTTTATCTATGATTTTTAATAAGCATATTAAATGGGTTAATACCAAATGGGATTATAAAGATTTCGGGTTTGAGAAAATTGATGAAGAAGATGGAAGCAGTGTTAGATTTAACAGTTCATTTGGTGCTAGTATAAAATATATTAATATAAATAATTTTGAAAAAGCCGATTTTAAGTGCTCTTTTGGATCTATGAAGGTTTATTTTGATAATGCAACCATGGTTAATAATAATGCTATAGTTAGAATTAATGCTTCTTTTTCAGGAATGGAACTATATATACCTAAAGGTTGGAAGGTTGAAGATAAAACCAATGTATTTTTAGGGGCAATTAATGAAAAAAATAGAAACAATCAAATAACAACAAATACTTTATCATTAGTCGGCCGTATTAATTTTTCAGGAATAGAAATAATTTATATATAATTAAGTGAGAAAAATTATTACAAAAATAGGGTTACTATTTATGCTTTTTCTATATGGAATGCATGAATAGTAACCCTTTTGGTATGATAATAGCAAAAATTGCAATTTAAGAGGATATTTGATAAAATATAGAATGATTATGTAATAAAGGATAATATTAATTATGCAGTATTATATTTTAGCTAATATAATGACAAATTATAAATCTTAAAGTATAAGAGGTTAATTTAATGGAAGAACAATCTACCAGTAAAGGATTTGCTATTTTATCAACTGCTGCATTGGCAGTGAAGCTTTTATCTGTAATTTATATGCCTTTTTTAATAAATATACTTGGCGGAAATAGACCATATGGAATCTATAGTGTTACATATCAAATTTATGTGTTTATATACGTACTGACAAATACGGGGGTACCAAGTGCAATATCAAAGCTTGTATCTGAATTTATGGCAGTTGGAAATTACAAAAGTGCACTAAAGACTTTTAAGGTATCAAGACTTTTGCTTTTTGTTGTAGGTATAGTTATGGCACATATAATGTTTTTTGCGTCAGGACCACTTACAACACATATGAATTTTGGAGAGGCAAAATATTCTGTAATTGCTCTTTGTCCGGCTATAGTTTTTACATCTGTAGCTTCTGCTTACAGGGGATATTTTCAAGGCACAAATAATATGAGACCCACAGCAATATCCCAAGTATTGGAACAGATATTCAATACGGTATTTTCACTTTTATTTGCGGCTATTCTTATAAGTCATGGAATAGAGGCAGGATGTGTAGGTGCAACCATTGGGACTACTTTAGGTGCTTTAATTTCTGCATCTTATTTGATAATAACTTTTGAGAAAAACAAACATTTTAAAACAAACAAGCTAGAGGATAATATACAGATTATAAGACATACCAACAGGCAAGTTTTAAAAAGAATTTTAAAGTATAGTATACCTATAACTATGTGTATTGGTATAACAAATGCGGGAACACTTATAGATAGTTATAATATAACAAGCAGACTCATTGCTGGAGGAAGTTTAAAAGTCTTTGCTCAAAATTTTTTTGGAATGTATGCAAAATATACAACACTTATAAATGTACCAATTACGATAATATCTGCCTTAGGAATGGCAGTACTACCAGCCATATCAAGGGCGGTTGCACTTAATGATAAAAAGCTAACAAAAAATAAAATAAATTTTGCATTTAAGGTAAACTTCCTCATAGCAATACCAGCAGCGGTAGGGTTTTCAGTATTAGCTAAACCAATATATGAATTGCTGCATTTGGGGGATGGATATAAAATTATGATATTTGGTTCTGTAATAGTAATATTTATGGCATTAAGCCTTATTCAAACAAGTATATTACAGGGGATAGGGAAATTATATGTTGTGTTTTTTTACTCACTGCTTGGGTTAGTAGTGAAATATATAACAAATTATATTTTAGTAGCTATTCCGAGCATAGGTATTTATGGGGCAATAATAGGTAGCGTACTAGGTTTTGGAGTACCAATAGTTTTAAATAATGTTTACTTGCAGAGAACATTAAAATTAAAAATTAATATCAAACCTTTGATATTTAAACCATTAGTCTCATCTACGTTCATGGCAGCAGTAATTTATGTGATATATAATATTATAAGTTATACATTATGTTTTATTATTAAAGGATATTTTAATAATGTAATTTCTGTAATTTTATCTATAATCCTAGGAATGTTATCATATTTTTATGTTATGATACTAATTAATGGTATTACTAATGATGAACTTGATATTCTTCCAAATAACTTAAGGCGGTTCATACCTTTTAATCAAACGAAATAGAAGTAAAACGTATACTAATTATTTAATAAAATTGAAGGTGTTATAATGGATTTTATGCAAAATTCAATGTTTGATAAATCAAACTATAAATCTCCTCGGGCACTACAAATAACAGTAGCCGCCTATGAAGCCGCACATTATATTGGAATGCCTGAATGCACAGTGAATCTTACTCAAGCGGTAATTTATCTGGCCATGGCTCCAAAATCAAATTCACTATACACTGCCTACGAAAAAGCAAAACAAGATGTGTTAAACACTGTTTCTGAAGGAGTACCTTTGCACCTAAGAAATGCAACAACAAGCCTTATGGCTGATATCGGTTATGGAAAAGGTTATGAGTATGCTCCTAATACAAGTTCAAAAATCACAAACATGCAGTGTCTTCCTGACAATCTTAAGGACACACAATATTATGTGCCTACAGATCAAGGGCATGAAAAAGATGTTTGTGAAAGGTTAGAGCATATTAAAAAAATAAAAGAAAGTTTGAAATGAATAGTTTAAAGCAAAAGATAACTATTTATTTTCTGCAGTGAGAGCTAAATCGTGAATTTAATTAGGAGGAAATCTATGGAATTATGGGATATATACAATAGTAATGGTTGTAAAACGGGTATAATAAAAAAACGCACTGATATTTTAAAAAAAGGTGAATATCATCTAGGTGCTGAAATATGGATAATTAATGATGAGTGTGAAATATTGATTCAGAAAAGATCTAGCAATAAAGAGGTACTTCCAAATATGTGGGGATTAACTACAGGTTGTATGATTATTGGTGAGGATACGTTGGATGGAGCTATTAGAGAAGTAAAAGAAGAAATAGGAATGTCTCTTAAAAAAGATGATTTTAGTTGTATCACTAGGATATTACGTTCAGATATGATTTGGGATGTTTATTTTGTACATAAGCATGTTGATTTATCTAAATTAGTTCTTCAAACAGAAGAAGTTAGTGATGTAAAATTGGTATCTATTAAACAATTTAAGGACATGCTTTCAGCGGGTGAAATATTTAAATATCCTGAAATTAATAATATGTTATCACTTATTAAATAAAGATTTGTTAAAATTGTTATATTATAAGCACTATTATTATAGATAACATAATGATATAATGAACGTCAATCTTTAATAATTAAACAATAAGGAATTTAACTGATTTATATAGTTAAGGCTTTTATAAATATAATAGTAAAGGAGTGATTTAATATGGAGAATAATAGTCTGGCAAAGAGTAAATCTACTTTTATGGGGAAAACTTTATGCCTAATGGGAGTTGGATTACTAATAACATTTGTAGTTGGTTTGTATATGAGTCAATATATAATGGAGGTATCTAGAACAGTATTTTATGGTGCTATGATTCTGGAATTTATTATTGTTATAGCATTAGTTAAGAGAGTTGCTAAAATGTCTACTGCTTCAGCAATGTTTTGGTTTTTTGTTTATTCAGCAGTAAATGGCGTAACATTAAGTGTAATTTTTTTAACTGTAAATCAAGGTCAATTAATTACAGTATTCGCTCTGACTTCAGCCATGTTTTTCTGTAGTGGAATGATAGGGTTAACAGCAAAGAAAGACTTAAGCGCAATAGGTCAATTTGCAACCATGTTTATAATAGGTTTAATTTTACTTACCTTTATGCAGATATTTATTGTTTCTTCCACATTTAATATAGGAGTATGCTTATTAGGTATAATAATATTTTGTGCATTAACAGCTTATGATATGCAGAAAATAAAACGTATGCAAGCACAAAGCAATGATAACCATGGAATAGTATTAGCTGCATTATCATTATATTTAGATTTTATAAATATATTTTTATTTGTATTGAGGTTATTTAGCAGACGATGATAGAAGCAGTTGTCAAGTGCCAAGCTAAGTGGCAAGTGACGAGTTAAAAAAATAGGGATGTAGGGGGATTTGTTTGTAGAAATCCACTTACATCTTTTTTTATTGACAAGAATAATAATCTTGGATAATGTGTAAATATAAGTAAATCACATTTGCGATATCTCATAAAGAGGTGAAGAAAAATGGAATTAAAAGAAAGTGAGAAAATTGTTAATGCTGACTTTTCAGAACTGAATTACAACGGAAGAATTGATTTTTATGATCCCTTGGCACCAGTATTTTTATTTCCCGCAAGTTCAGTCGCCATGACATTCACAGGGGGTACACTTAAAATATTAATAAAAAACAATCACGGTTATTATGATAACTATATAGGTTATATTTTAGATGGGGTGCAGAAAAAGGTTCTTCTTGCAAATGATAATAGTATACAGGAAATAACATTAGAAAGT
>LIDZ01000390.1_pt1 | contig 31973 bp, 34 predicted proteins | sample 644651 | NCBI WGS metagenome assembly LIDZ01 (sample SAMN03856242, study PRJNA289617) | food metagenome | isolation source: wine grapes on drying loft during traditional withering process | host: Vitis vinifera cv. Corvina | place: Italy: Gargagnago di S. Ambrogio di Valpolicella | collected 2014-01 | reverse complement strand
TTAGTATATAGATGTAGAGAGGTTACCCCCTTTTTATCTATAAAAGCATTTGGTTAATTCCAAGTGCTATTTTTTTATGTAAAATAAAATTGCGGATAAAGACAGTTACTTAATTGTGGCTGTATTTTTGTTTTAAAGGAAATTAGAAACATAGAAGTGTGTAGAGTACAAACATAAATGTTAGCAAAGGGTAAGCAAATATCAAAATTAAGAGGGAGAAAGCTCATGTAAGGTGAGGACAGGCACACCATGAAACATAGACATGGAGGGTTAGTTAGGAAAATGGTTTATAAATTGGACAATAAAATAGGCGATAAATCTATGAATATAACGGCAAATTATTAATTGTTACAATATAATTTTTTTTCTTTAAAGAACCCGTAAATTGTCTGATTTTTTTCTTTAACCAAGGAGAAACAAATCGAATTATCTGTAATGAACAATACACAGATTGAATAATATTTTTAATATCTTCCCAATTATATTTCATATTTACAACCCCACTTTTCTTAATCAATAATATTATGAACTGAAAATAAAAATTTTATTCCAAGATGTCACAAAATGATATAACAAATCTTGAAATAAAGGATAAGATAAAAAGATAAAAAGCACATTCGTATAAAATAAGGAATTGACTATGGTAGGTGAAATAACTAGGCAAAAGAAGGATAATATCTTACTGATACAGAAGTATACAGGGAAAGGTGGTTGGCAATATGGAAGGCTTTATAAAATTGGGTTCAGTCCAACAATATGCAATAAATGAAGAAGAATATAAAAATGTCGTAGAACGAGTTAAGAAGGAGCATGAGAAATGTAATAAAGGTTTAATAATAAAAACAGATACAACTCCAGAATTAGAAGAATTGAAATTTAGCAACAATGAAGAACAAAGATTTTATGTTAATATTTATACTCAAAAATAAATTTATAGAACTCTTAACGGGGTTCTTTTTTTATGTCCTGAATAGAAGGAAGAAGACGAAATGATGGAGATTACATTAACGAAAATATAGAGTCAAAATGGATATATAGACACAACAAAAATTAACTATTGAGGAAATAAAGGCAAAGATAAAAGAAGCACTGGAGGGATAAAGTATGTTTGATATGTTTAAATTCAAGGTGATATGTAATGCCAAGTAGATCATTAAGACCATGTAAAAAGATGGGATGTCCAGAACTAACAAGAGATGAAAGCGGGTACTGTGATAAGCATAGATATATATATGAAGATCAACAAAAGAAAAGATGGAACACTATGGAGAAAGATAGGAAGAGTGCAAGAGAACGTGGGTATGATACAAGGTGGGATAAGGCAAGGAAAGGTTATCTAATTAAACATCCGTTATGTGTAGAGTGCGTAAAGGAAGGAAGATATACACCAGCAACAGTAGTAGACCATATCAAACCACATAGAGGTAACAAGCAATTGTTCTGGGATAGAGATAACTGGCAATCATTATGTAAGCAACATCATGATAAGAAGACGGCAAGAGGTGAGTAACAATTCACTTTGTACTGTCTATTTTTTTCGTTCAATTTATGGGGGATAGGGGTTGAAAATCCTTTGGGCTATTTACGGGGGACCGTGTTACCCAGATTTTCTCGTGAAATATTCCCTTTATCAGATTTTTAGGAGGTGAGGTCATGGGTAGAAATGCAAAACCCATTAATTTGTTAGTGGCACAGGGCAAGAAACACTTGACCAAAGCCGAAATTGACAAAAGAAAAAAAGCTGAAATTAAATTAGGAAACAATAAATTATTATGCCCTAATTATATCAAAAGTAACGTGAATGCATATAAAAAATGGAAACAAATCATCAAAATTTATAAAGAAGTTGACTTTGTTTCTAGTGGTGATGCTGGATTATTAGCAAGATATTGCATGACACATTCTGAATATCTTGATCTGCTTGAGAGGAAAAAACGTATTAATGCTATATCAGAAGATGGCGATGACACAGAGGCGTATATTCAAAATGCAGAGGAATTTAACAATAAAATAAAAAAACAACTCACAGATATGATCTCAACAGATGCCATCTTAAGATTAGAAGCAGCAGTAAATAAAAAGATGGATATGCTTATAAAAATGGAAGATAGATTATTCTTAAACCCATTATCCAAGGTTAAAAATGTGCCTAAACAAGAACCTAAAGAAGAACTTAATCCAATTGAACAGAAGTACAATATATGAATTTAAAAGAAGAATTAATTCAATACAGTAATGATGTACTTAACGGTAACATAGTTGCTTGTAAAAAACACAAATGGGCGTGCAAAAGGTTCTTGAATGATTTAGCAAGAGAAGGTACAGAAGAATTCCCTTATATTTTTGATGAAGAAAAAGCAAATAATTACTTAGATTGGATGAGATTTTTCAAACATACTAAAGGTCCACTACAAGGAACTCTTATTGAACCTCATATAATACAAAAATTTAATTTTGGGAATATATTTGGATGGATAAAAATAAAAAATGGCTATAGAAGGTTTAAAAAATCATACTGGCAAGTTGGAAGGAAAAATGCAAAGTCACAAAGTGAAGCTTGCGTTGGTACTTATGAAACCTTTGCAGATGGTGAGAGTGCTTCTGAAGTATATTGTGCTGCTACAAAAACAAAGCAAGCAAGAGTAGTTTGGAACGAAGCAAATTTGCAAGTAAAACGATGTAGTTTTCTTAAGAAAAAATATAAAATAGCCAATGGACAGATAACACACTTAAAATCAGATTCATATATGACATATCTAAGTAAAGAAGATGGTAAAACAGGTGATGGTTTTAATCCTCAATGTGGAATAATTGATGAATATCACGCTCATCCAACTAGCGAAATGTACGATATTATCGTATCAGGAATGGGAGCAAGGGTACAACCTTTGATGATGATTATTACAACTGCGGGATATGAATTAAATCATCCATGTTATTCAGTTGAATACAAATATGTAAGTAATATATTAGATCCCGATAACCCAACAGAAAATGAAGAATACTTTGTAATGATCAATGAGCTTGATAAAGATGAAAAGGGCAATTTAATTGATGATATAAAGGATGAAAAAGTATGGATCAAAGCCAATCCCATAGTTGCAGAGAATGAGACAGGAATTGATTATTTACGTGGTGAATTAAAAGCGGCACTAGATGCACCTGAAAAAATGAAAACATTTCTTACTAAAAACATGGATGTCTGGATTGATAAGAGGGCGAGTGGCTATATGGAAATGGATAGATGGAAAGCTTGTGGACAATCTGATTTTGATTTAAATATATTACTAAACATGGAATGTATTTCTGGACTAGATTTATCAACAAAAATTGATTTAACATCAATAGGATTTGATTTCAAGCTTCAAAATGGCAAGTATGTTATCTTGGGACACAGTTTCATGCCTAAAGATAGGCTACAAGCTAAAATACAACAAGATAAAGTACCTTATGATTTATGGGCGGAGCAAGGATGGATTGATTTAACTCCAGGAAGTGTAGTCGATTATTCTTATATAAAAAAATATATAAAAAAAATGGAAAGATTATATAGATGGAGATTTAAAGAAATAGCATATGATTCATGGAATGCCACTCAATTTGCTATTCAGATGGAGAATGATGGCTACACAATGGTTGAAATGCGACAAGGAATTAGAAGTTTAGGTGAGGGAACTAAAAGTTTTCGTGATGAAGTATATGCTGGAAACATAATTCATATAAACAATCCAGTTTTAACATGGGCACTAGGCAATGCGGTTACAAAAGAGGATGCTAATGAAAACTTTATGTTGGATAAAGACAAAAGCACATTTAGGATAGACCCAGCGGCTTCAATTATGAATGCACACGCAAGAATGATTATTATTAATCCTAATGCTGGACATTCAATTTATGCTAAACGTGGAATGAGAAGTTTATTATAGGGGAGGTGAGAAATTGAATAAATTTCAAAGAAAAGTTGCAAAAGCTATATTTGGTAAAACATTTGAAGAAAAAATTTCGGACTTTCTTACTGGAAATGACATAGACAATGCTGATTCAAGTAATTCAAATATTGATAAAACAACGGCAATGAAATATAGTGCTGTCTTTGGATGTGTGAGAGTTCTCGGTGAAACTTTAGCCAATACGCCTATTGTATTATATAAAAAATTACCCAATAAAGAACGAGAAGAAGCTAACGACTTGCTAATATATGATATTTTGCACAACGCACCTAATAGTGAAATGTCACCTTTTAATTTTAAGGAAATGTGTATGAATTCATTAAATTTAGGTGGTAATTCTATATGCCAAAGGCTTGTGAATGACAGAGGTGATTTAGTTGGTTTATATCCATATTCTTATGATAGGGTAAACATTCATAGAGATACTAATACTAAAAAGTTAATTTATACTGTTGATGGTAAAAAGGATTTTACAAGAGAAGAGGTGTTGCATATAACTGGTCTTAGTTTGGACGGCATTATGGGATTATCTCCTATTGAGTACGCTTCAAGTGCTATAAGGCTCGGACTTAACTATGAACAATTTGGAATCGGGTTCTATAAAAACGGTGCCAATGCTACTGGAGCATTTAAAAGTCCTGGAGTTTTAGATGAAGAGGCTTTTAAAAGGCTTAAGAAAGAATTAAAAACTAATTATACGGGTCTTAAAAATACAGGTACACCTATGATCTTGGAAGATGGTTTGGAATTTCAACAATTTCAAATTAAACCAGTAGATGCACAATTACTCGAGAGCAAATATTTTCAAATTGAAGATGTTTGCCGTATATATAGAGTACCTCAACATTTGGTAAATAAACTTGATAGATCCACAAACAATAATATTGAACAACAAAGCCTTGAATTTGTTATGTATACTATGCTCCCATGGTTCAAAAGATGGGAAGATAGCATTAACATGCAATTATTAACGCCTTTGCAAAGACAACAAGGGTACTATGTAGAATTTAAGGCTGACGTATTACTACGTGGTGATGTTGCAAGTAGAGCTACATATTATGCACAGGGTAGGCAATGGGGCTATTTATCGGTTAATGATATTCGCAGACTCGAAAATATGCCGTCTATTGGTAAGGCAGGTGATATATATTTGCAACCTTCAAATATGATTGAAGCCGGAACAATACTAAATCAAACACAAATAAAAAATATGACAGATACTATTTATAATATGATTGCTAATAAGAATAAAACAGCATAGGCAAAGGAGGTGAGGACAATGGCAAAAAAAATATATGAATTTACTAAGAAAGATAAATCGGGCAATGTTAAAAACGTCGGCAAAATGGAGATTAAAAACCAAACTAACAGTTCTGCCGATTTATATTTTTACGGTGATATTGTAAGTATCGCTTATAATCCAGATGATTGGTGGAGTTGGGGAAGTCCAGAAGACAAAGCACCACAAGATGTTGCGGATTTTCTCAATGAACTTGATGGAATGACAGACGTAACTATCCATATTAATAGCGGTGGAGGTGATGTATTTGCAGGTATAGCAATATACAACATATTAAAAAACAATAGTGCTAATAAAACCACTTATGTTGAAGGTTTAGCGGCAAGTGCTGCAAGCATAATTGCGTTAGCGAGTGATGATGTTATAATTCCTTCGTCTGCGCAATTTATGATACACAATGCATGGACTTTTGCACAGGGAAACGCAAATGATTTTAGACAAATGGCAGATTGGTTGGATCAGATTGGATTATCTTTAGTTAATATTTACATGGATAATGCAAAAGAAGGTATAACAGAGGAACAAATTAAACAAATGATGGATGATGAAACCTGGATGACAGGAGAACAGGCAGCAGAGTATTTCAATATTAAAGTAGATAAAACTACTGAAATTGCGGCGTGTGCAAAGAGTGATTATTTCAATAAATACAAACATTTGCCTAAAAATCTTGCTAAGCAAGAATCAAAGGTACCTGAAAAAATTAACAATAGCAATGAGGAAATATTAAAGGCACTAAATGAGATAAATGGTAAGCTAAATAAACTAGAAAAACCATCTACTGAAGAACCAAAAACCAAAGATAATCAAAAAACTGAACAGTTAAAAGCAAAATTGGCGTTAGAAATTCAAATCTAAGGCTTTTTTTATATCCCAAATTTGAAAGTGAGGTCAAAATAAATGAATGAATTACAGAAATTAATGGACAAATTATCAAGTTTAGAAGTGGAATCCAAGGCTTTAATTGCTAAAGATGATGCTACGGCAGATGAAATCAATGCAAAGCTAGGAGAAATAAAGGCAACAAAAGCAAAAATTGAGGTTCAAAAACAACTTGACGAAGCAGCAGAAGCACAGGCAGCAGCAATAGTAGAGGCACAAACAAAAATAAAAGAGCCAGTAAATGAGCCACTATATGCTGAACCAAAAGATAAGAATCAAAATAAATGGAAGGGCGGAATAGGAGAATTTCTAAAAGCTGTAGCAAAAGCATCAAATCCTAATGTAGCTAATTCAGAACGTTATGATAACCGTTTAGTTTATAACGCTGCAAGTGGCGCAAGTGAGAGCATAGCTTCTGAAGGTGGATTCTTATTGGAAGGAAACTTTGTACAGTCATTAATGGATGCAATGGGGACACAAGTACAAGTTAAAAATAGAATAAGGATGCTACCTTTAACTACTGCAAATAAACTAAATATTTTGGGTGTTGATGAAAGTTCAAGAGCAACAGGAAGTAGATGGGGCGGAGTACAAGTTTATCATGCAAATGAGGCAGGAACAGTCGCATCTTCTAAGCCAAAATTCAGAGATTTTGAACTGAAACTAGAAAAAATCATGGCACTTTGCTATGCAACCGATGAACTTCTTGAGGACACATCTTTACTTGGTAATATTATAACTCAGGCATATGCAGATGAAGTTTCTTTCACAATTGATGATGATATTATAAATGGGGATGGCATCGGTAAGGCTCTGGGAATATTGAATTCACCAGCACTTGTTACAGTACCTAAAGAAACAGGACAGACCTCAGGTACTATATTACCAGCAAATATTAATAAAATGTGGGTAAGAATGCCAGCAAGGAATAAGCCTAATGCAGTATGGTATATAAACCAAGAAGTAGATACTGCACTTACTGAAATGGCATTTACAGTAGGTACAGGTGGCTCAATTCATCCATTGGCACTTGAATATTTGAGTAAAGGAACATTGAAAGGAGCACCTGTTGTTGCTATAGAGCAATGTGCTGGACTTGGTTCTGTTGGTGATATAATTCTAGTTGATCCTACGCAGTATGTAGGAATAGATAAAAACACACTAGCTGCTGATACATCTATACATGTAAGATTTTTAAATGATGAACAAGTATTTAGATTTATCTATAGATTTAATGGAGCACCTTATAGAAATAAAGCAGTAACACCATATAAAGGCACAGCAACATTAAGCCCATTTGTAACTTTAGCAAGTAGATAATTTAAGAGTAGGTAATTTAAGAAAAGATAATTTAAGAGGAGATGTATTAATATGAGAGGGTTAACATTTATACCAGAATCGCATAGATCAAGAGTACTTTTAGCACCACAAACAACAGCGGTAGGCGCAGGTGGGTATTTTTCACCAACGCCTGGTGTTCAAAAAATAACAATAAGAGCAATTGTATCTATGGGAAATGCAGCGGAATTAGCATTAACTTTAAATTCCGCTGATGATGCTGTAGGAACAAATCCAATAGCATTTACAGATGTCCCGATTTTTGTTGGTGGAATAAGGCAAATACCAGATAGACATATATACACGGTTAATGATGATACTGGAAACTTTATTGTTGATTTTTGCATAACTCCTGGACTTATTCCACAAGGAAAAACTATAGGTCTAGCATTTGCAAATAGCAATGCAGCAAACTTGATATCAGCAGAAATAATAGAAGAAACTGTTTATTCTCCAACAGTTTCATAATAATTGGTGGCTAGTTCACCTTTTAAGGTTGTGATCTTATGGATATAGAATATAATTTAACATTAATTACACCACCAGCTCTTGAACCTTTAACATTACAAGAAGTTCAGACTTATTTAAAGGTTGAGGATATAACAGATGATGAAGAAAATGCTTATATACAATCGTTAATTACTGTTGCTAGAGAATGGTGTGAAACATATCAGCATAGAGCATATATAACGCAGACTTGGGAACTAGCATTACAAGAATTCCCATGTGATGGTGAAAACAGTCTAAAAGACTATCATACAAGTAATATAATTGAAATACCTAAGGGCAAATTACAATCTATTAATAGTTTTAAGTATAAAGATTTGTATGGGAATGAAATTACTTTAATAGAAAATGTAGACTATCTAGTTAGTACAAGAGGAATCTTAGGAAAGGTATGCCCACCATACGGTGTTATATTTCCAGTAACTCCATTGTTTCAACTAGATCCTATAGTAATAAATTTTACTTGTGGATATGGTGATGATGTTACTAAAGTACCCCAAAAGGTTAAACAGGCTATGTATATGCTTATAAGTCACTGGTATGATAACAGATCATTAGTAAGTGATTTAAGAGGAGTAGACCCTACTAAAGAAATGGCATTTGCAGTAACTGCATTATTAATGATGGATAGGATAACTATTTTATAGGTGGTGGTTAAATGAGTGCAGGAAAATACAATCATAGAATAACAATCGTTCAGAATATAAACAGAAATTTGACTAATCCACCTACAGATGAAAATGGAATACCTCTTGAAAATTGGCAAACTTTTAAAAGACCTTGGAGTAGAAAAGAGGGCTTAAATGCAAGATTATTTTATGCGGCTGCTGCAAGCCAAAGTGAAACAGATACAATATTTTTAATTAGATATTTTAAAGGCATTACTCCAGATATGAAAATTGTTGATAATGAAGGAACTTATTTAATTAAAGGTAAGCCAGCGGATAAAGATGGAGATCGAAAAGAGTTGACTATTTATACACAAGAGGTGATAAACAGTGGGAGTTAATGTAGAACTTCAAGGTATGGGAGATTTACTCAATAGAATTGAATTGATGGGACAGAAAACAGCTAAAGTCATCAATCCAATACTAAAGGAAGCAGCCGAACCAATGCTTGAAGAAATTCAGAAAACAACAGAATTTATTGATCATTCACATAATTTAAGAAATGCAATGAAAATGAGTAAAGTTAAAACTATTCAAGGAGTTAAAGCTATATGGATTGGTGATGTAGATAAAACAGCCAACTACAGCTGGTATGTAGAATTTGGACATACAAATAAGGATGGTAAAAACGCACCACCACATCCATTTATACGACCAGCTTTTCAAAATAACAAAGATACAGCTAAACAAATAATAATAGATAAATTAAGGGAGGTTTTAAGTGCATGAACGTTTATAATGTTCTTAAAACTGCCTTATCATCTTTAACAATTCCATGTGTGCCGACAACCTATGGAGGAACTGCCACAACCTATGTTACCTATTTTAAATATAACGATAAAGGTAGTGCGTTTGCAGAAACTACAAAGGAAATGGCAAAAGATTATCATGCACAAGTAGACTTGTGGAGTAAAACACTCCAAGTTGAGTTAGAAGAGCAGATAAAAACTTTATTATCTAATAATGGGTTTTGTGATATAACAGCACAAAATTTATATGAATCTGAAACAAAAACATATCATACGCCAATTAGTTGCACGTATGTTGATGAGCACTCATAATCGAGCGCTTTTTTTATGCAAAAATTTAAGGAGAGTGATTTTATGCCAGCAACAGGAATAACAAAATTCGCAGTAGCAATAAATACTGAAGATACAACAGATAACTTAGCATATAGTACGCCAGTAGTATTTCAGAAAATACAGGAATTAGACATAAAGCCAAAACAAAATACAGATAAGGCATATGCAGAAAATAGACTTATAGATCAAGCAACTTTGTTTGATTCAGCAGATTTAACAGCACAATGGTACGATTTATATGTACAAGAAAGGGCACTTATATTAGGGCAAAATATATCAGCAGAGGGTGGAACTTATGCAGCGTTAGGAGATACCGCACCTTATTTGGCGGCTCTTTATAAATCACCACTTACTGGTGGGCAAGGTAATCGTTACGGGGTTGTTTATAAGGGACAATTTACTCTGCCTGATGACACAATGAAGGGATTACAAGGTAAACCAGATTTAGGGCAGGTACCTAAAGTTACAGGTTCATTCCAACCAACTAATTTTATAATTAAAGTTACGGATCCAAACACTGGATTACTCGTAGAAAAACATCCTTGGGAATATCACATTGATACTACACAGGATTTGGATGAAATGTGGTTCGGGAAGGTTTATGTTCCAGGAGTGGATGCAACTGCATTAACTGCAACTACAGTACCACTTGATGCAGCAACAGGAGTTTCAGCTAGTGGAAGTGTGGTTATTACATTTAATAAAGCATTAAATGTAGACACGGTAAATGGTACTAACATATTCTTGATGAAAGCTGATGGGACGTCCATAGCTACAGCAGTCACAATTGATAGCACAAATAAAATAGTCACAATTGATCCAATAGCAAATTTAGCGGTAGGCGATTATGTAGCAATTGTAACAGAAGGAGTAACTAGTCTTAGTGGTGTTAAGCTATCAGATAAATTAGCAACTAACTTTACAGTATAAATAAATTGAGGGTGTAAAAGCCCTCTCTACGTAATAATTTTAGAATGATTAAAATGGAGCGTGAAGAATAATGGAATTAGAAATAACTTTAGAAACGAATAAAGGACTTGATAAAAACCATAATCCAATTGTAGAGAAGAAAACCTACAAAACATTTAATCCAAAGCTTAAAATGGTTAGAAAATCACTTGAAGTTTTAAATAGTGGAGCATTTGACCACATTACTACTGAAAGCATTGATGAAATAAGTAACTATATAGTTGAAGTGTTTGAAAAACAATTTACCTTAGATGAACTTTATGAAGGATTACCAGCCGACAAATTTAAAGAAAAAGCATTTGAGTATATGAATAAAATTTTAAATACCATGGGTGTGAAATTAAACGCAGTCCCCCAAGAAAAGGTGGAGTAACTAAGAAACTAACTCCACTGGATTTTATTAAAGAACTTTATTTAGATCTAATGCAAACACAATCCATATTTGAAATTGATAATATGGATTTCTTTTGGTATTTAGATTTAATAACATACAATTCAGAAAAGCCTAAGGAATTAACACCTATAGACCAAATTTTCTAAGGGAGGAGGTTAATTTATATGGCAGATGAAATATCAGGACTGGCAGTTAAAATTGCAATGGATGATTCTAGCTTTACAACTGGAATTCAAGATTTAAAAAGACAATTAACAGTATTAGACACTGGTTTTAAATCGAGTGTTACCAGTTCTGAAACTTTTGGAAAGTCACTTGATGGATTAAAACTAAAAGCTAGTTCACTAGGACAACAAATAACAGTACAAAAACAAGTAGTTCAGCAGTATCAAGAACAATTGCAAAAATCTAAAACTACATTAGAGCAAGAATCAACAAAAATGGTGGAATTAAAAGGTAAAGTTGATCAAGCTAAAACTGCATGGGAAGAAAGTAAAATTACAATGGGTGAAAACACCGAAGCTTCAATTGCTCTTAAAAAAGAATATCAAGCGTTAGATGCAGAATACACGAAGCAAGAAGCATCAGTAATTAAAAACTCTAAAGCTGTTGACGGATATACGATACAAACTAACAAACAGCAATCATCTTTAAACTCTATGCAAAATAGCTTGGCAAGTACAAATAAATCAATAGCAGCTCAGAGCAGTAATTGGGTTGTAGCTGGGACACAACTAGAAACTTTGTCTAAAAAAACAAAGGCTGTAGGAGAGGGATTCACAACTGTTGGAGAAAGCTTAACTACCAAAGTTTCGTTACCGATAGTAGCAGGTTTATCACTAGCAACAAAGTCTGCAACAACTTTTGAACATCAAATAGCAGATATAAGAAAAGAAGTTGTTGCTACAGGAATTCCAGTTTCAACAGTTAATTCACTTATGAGTCAAATGTCAAGTTCATCATTGAAATGGTCAGAGGATTTTGGACAATCTACAGATGATATAAATCAAGGTTTATTAACACTTGTTAAAGATGGATATACGGCTAGTGAAGCAATGGATACTATGCAAACATCTTTATATACTGCAAGAGGTTCAAATGAAGAATTAGAAACTACAGTAGACAAATTAGGATCATCCTTGGAAGCTTATGGAATGAAAACCAATGATGCAGCTACAACAACTGCAAATATGTCACATATGGCTGATACCTTTGCATATGTTGCTAATCACACTAAGGCTAGTATATCCAGTTTAGGTGATGAATTTAGTATAGTAGGACCTACAGCGAGTCAGTTAAAACAGCCAATGCAACAAGTAGCATCAGCACTTGGCGAATTGGAATCAAACGGTGTGGATGCGTCATCCGCCGCAACAAGTTTACAAGCAGGATTAGTAAACTTAACAAAACCTACTAAAAAGATGCAGGCATCATTAAAGGAAATGAATTTTACTGCTTTTGATGGACAAGGAAAAATGAAAGACCTTACCACAATAATAGCAGAAATGTCAGAGAAAACAGCAGGGTGGACAGATAAGCAAAGAGAAGCAGCATATGCAACAATATTCGGTAAGGAGTCACTAGCGTCTTGGGGCATTTTAATGCGTAAAGGTTCAGGCTATTTGGGAACATTGTCTACTAATGCTAATAATGCAACAGGTGAAGTTAAACGCTTATCGGATAGTATGAAAGATACATCACAAAACAATTTTAAAGAGTTGGAAGAATCTGTTCATGCTCTTGGAATTGCATTTGGTAAAGATGTGTTACCAACAATAACGCCAATCGTTAAGCAGACTACAGAAATGGTTAAAGGCTTTGCTACTTTGGATGATGGTACTAAAAAAATTATAATAACAGGGTTAGAAGTAGTTGCAGTTGCTGGTCCTGTATTAGTTATGGGTGGTAAAGTAGCAAAAATCATTAGCACTGTTGAAAGTGGTGTAGGTAAATTAACTGGCTGGATTGGTAAAAAAATCATTGCAAGTCAAGCGGATACAATCGCAACAGCTACAAATACGACAGTAACGGAAGCAACTACAACGGCAACTGCGGCTAATACGGTAGCTGAGGAAGTAAATACAGTAGCGGAAGAAGCAAATACCGCAGCTAAAGGTACTGGAGCAGTAGCATCCGAAGCAACCACAGCTGCAACAGTAGCAAAAACAGTGGCAACTGAAGCAAGTACAGTGGCAGAAGGCGGAGCAGCAGTAGCAGCTGCAACCACGGCTACAGAAGTGGCAGGAGTTGGAACTGCTGCAACAGTTGCAGGAGAAGCAACAGCTGGTGCAACGGTGGCAAGTGGAGGATTAGCGGCTGGACTTGGAGGGCTAGCAATTGCAGCGGCACCTTGGATTTTAGCAGGAGCAGCAGTTGTAGCAACGGGAGTTGCAATACATCATGCTATAACGGAAAAAGCGGTTCCCAGCGTAGACCTATTTGATAATAAAATCCAAGAACACGTAAAAACAATGGGTGCTTACGGAACTGAAATGAATACTGTAGTAACTAAAACGGTCAATTTTGATGATGCTACTAAAACAGCAGTTAGTTCATACGTTAAAATGAATGATAATGTTAAAAAGACAATGACAGATATATATGTAAATTCTGATAAGTTTACCACACAAACTAAAACAGCAGTTATATCTCAATTCACTGATATGGCAAATAAGGTTACTAGTTTAAATGGTAATGCTAAAGATAAGGTTTTAACGGATTTTACAAATATGGTTGGGAATACGAGCACCTTATCTACTAAAAATAAGAATGATATTGTAGCACAATATACACAAATGGTAAGCAAGGTTAGTGGATTAACAACACAGCAGAAAACTGATATTATTAAAAAGTTTACTGATACAATGACACAATCAACAGGTATAACTAAAACTCAGGCAGATAGTGTGGTAAATCAATTTACAGCTATGGGTACTAAAATTAAGAATGCTGATGATACACAATATAATACTAGGTTTAATACTATGAAAAATTATTTTGCGAAAAGTGATGCTTTATCTACACAAGACGAACAAAAAATATTAGCCAAGATGACTGCTGATAATAACACTAAAAAGGCTAAAATTGATGGATATGAAACACAAATAACAGCTATATATACTAATGCATCTAATCAGCATAGGCAGTTAACTACAACAGAACAGCAGCAGGTTAACAGTATACAAAACAAGATGAATACAGATGCTGTTACATCTCTTAGTAGCAATGAAATACAGAGTAAAGTAATTTTAGAAAGAATGAAAAGCTATGGTACGAGTATTACAGAGCAACAAGCAACTAGCATTATACAAAGCGCTAATAAGCAACGTGATGGAGCAATTGCCGCAGCTAATGACCAATATAATAAAACAGTTGCTAATTTTGTATATCAACGTGATGTAACTCATTCCATAACAGCGGACCAAGCAACTAAGCTAATTGCAGATGCAGGAAGGCAAAGAGATCAAAGTATTAATGCGGCACAAACACAGAGAACGGAAGTAGTTAACCATTTAAGTGCCATGGATAGGGATGTAATCTCAAATATGGATACTGATACAGGAAAAATGCTTTCACCATGGCAAAAATTAACCACTGGTATAACAGGCGAATTTGTAAAAATATCTACAAGTTGGAGCAGTCTAAGTTTTCCAGAAAAAATAGCGAAGGTAACTATGAATGCAGTTAATGATCTTACTGGTAATAGTGTACTAAATGGTCATGCAGAAGGTACCAAAAATGCTAAACGAGAGTTAGCATGGGTAGGAGAAAATGGACCCGAACTTGTATATTTTAATGGTGGAGAAACAGTACTAAATAATACGGATTCGATGAAATTCGCACAAAACAGTATGGCAAGCAAAATAAATAGTATGCAATTTCCTAGTCCATCTAGTATGAATATAAACAATAGTAGTTCTACTGTAAATTATAATTCAACAAATAATTATGAGGGAAATACATCTAAAAATCAAGGAATTAGTTCAAATTACAACGGAACGCCTATACTTAATATAGAAAATTTACATTTAAGCGGATACGCTGATGTAAAGAAACTTGCTAGGGATTTTTATAATCTACAGAACAATTACAACAAAGGAAAGGGGGCAATATAGTTGAGAACATATATAACTTTTAAGGATATTTGCTCTTTGGATATTAAGGGAGTATACATCCAAACATATCCTTTACCAGACGCGAGTACACCAACGAGACGTGTTACTAAAACACAAGTAGCTGGGCGTAGCGGGGATTTGAGAATTTTAGAAAGTGACAATAATAATCAAGATGTGTTTGATAGTATAGAAAAATCTATTGTTATTTTATACAAAGGTGATAACCTTGACCTTATTAAAAATTGGCTTAGAGGTGATGGAAAGTTAATTTTAAGTAACGCACAAGATAGATATTGGAAGGCTAGTATAGACAATATTATATCTATAGATAAATTGCTTATTAATAATCTAAGAACTTTTACAGTGGTGTTTTCATGTTTCCCATATGCATTTTTAAAAATTGGAGGCAAACCTATTATTTATAATCCAACAACTACAACTTGGGAAACAATAATTATGAATGAATATGATTTATCTTTACCACACTTTAAAATTTATGGACAGGGTGATATTGGTTTGCTAATAAATGGTGTTGAAACAGATTTTTATTCCGTAGATCAGTTAGTTGAATGTGACAGCGATTTACAGCAATGCTATAAAGGCAACCAAAACTTAGGTATGAATATGTCGGGTGAATTTCCTGTTTTATATTCAGGAAAAAATGTTATTGAATTCACAGGAAATATTAAGCAAGTTATTTTAACCCCATGTTGGAGAACTTCATAATAAAAATAAAAATAAAAATGATACAATACAAAATTTACCAACAATATGATATAATTTTTATAGAATTTAAGTTGTTATAGTAATTGAATGCTTATTAAAGATTAGTTACATTATAGTGCTTATGAGCTATGATGAAAATTTTAAAGGAAGGATGATGTTTTATGATGAATAATAATTTAACATTTAGACGTGTATGGAGGGTTCACGCAGAATAAAACTTCATAATATTTTTCGGGAGGAATAACATGTTACTTGAAAATGTTGAAATTCGTTCATTTTGCAATAATGATTTGAATGCTTTCACTGAAATGTTTTGCACTTATTTTAGAAATGATTTTAATATTGCAATTACCGATAATGAAGTAGAAAAATTATGTTCTCAAATAGCGGAAAACTCAATATCTGGGAGTATCTCATTAGATGTATTATTGATTGATGGAAAAATGGTTGGTTTTGTATGTTATCAAATTGATACACCTCATAGTGATTGGTGTGAACGAGAAGGTTGGGGATTTATTAGAGAAATTTACGTTAAGCAATCTTTGAGAGGAAAAGGGCTTGGGAAAAGAATAGTTATTGAAGTGGAAAAATATTTTTATACTAAGGGGGTAGAACATATTTATCTTACTTCAGATGAATCAGGAGGATTTTGGAATTCATGTGGATATAATAAAACAGGAAAAGTCAGTGACAGTAATCATGATCCTATATATGAAAAATAGAAATAAAATTTCTGTATGGTTAATTCTTAATCTTTGTATTATATGAAACAAGGATAAAAATAATTGAACAATATATAAAATTTAGAGCCTAAAATAAGGGCTCTTTTTTTAATACAAAACAACAGGGAGGAATTTAAGTTGAATAAAGAAGATGTAATTAAGTTATATAAGGCTATAAGTACTGAAAAGACTAAGGGCAATGTAAAATTCAGATATACATTAATCAAAAATGAGGGTGTGATAAAGCAGGAAATAGAAGCACTTATAGAACTTGAAAATGATATAGAAAAGGTACTAGAACCTTTTACTAAAGCAAGAAATGAACTAATTAAAAAGATTGGGGTACTTGATAAAGATAAAAACACTTATCAGATACCTAAAGGTGATGATAAAAGAGTTAATGAGTTTATTGAAGCATTAAAACCAATACAAGAAAAGTATAAAAAGATAATTGATGAACATAACAAAAAACTCAAGGAATATATGGATGTACTTAAAGAAGAACTGGGAACTCCTCTAAAATTTACTGAAGTTAAAATTGAAGATTGTCCCCAAGATCTTGCCACAGAAAGCTTAGAAATATTTATGAGAAGTAAAATTATAAAATAAGAAGGTGATTAAATGTTTGATGGATATTATGCAATAAATTTAGAAGTAAATAAAGCCATAGCAGACCTTCCAGATGTTAAAACCACTGACCATAAAAGTCGTGGACTGGATATAACAAGAACATTAAATGGGGTTGTACAAAATACAGCGAATCAAGCCATATATCTTAATGCTAAAACGCATGATGGGCGGACAATATTTGAAGTAGCAGACGTAATTGACACTGGTGTTGGACATTATATGTTAACTTACCCCGATAGCATGGTAAATGTAGCTGGCGATGTACAAATTGAATTAACAATAGTTGATCCAACAGGAACAATATCAACTAATACTGGAACAGTTAATGTTGTACAGGCAGTAAGCAATTACGAGGATGTAATAAGTGCTCCCAACTATCCCGCATTATTAAAGGCACTAAATACTATACAAAGCATGGAAACAAAACTTACAGCAATGCAAAACCAAGTAGATGCACTAGAAAAATTTGAAACAGGTTGCATAGTAATGTCACCAGTAGCTTTAGATACAAGATTTTGGGTGCCACTAGATGGAACGATAAGAGATTTAACTAATTATTCAGATCTAAAGGCAATATATCCAAACGGATTGCCAAATTTAAGTGGTAAGGTTGCGGTTGCAATTGACAGCACACAGGCAGAATTTAACGCTCTAAATCAAACTGGTGGAGAAAAAGTACACACTTTAAGCACTGTGGAAATGCCAACCCATATTCACGGGCTTGATTTTTATAGAACTATTGACGAAAATGTAGGACATTATTCACTTGTGCCATCTAGTATGTCTGGGTCTTTTATTGATAGAGGAATGGTCTATGCTCTAAATGATGCCCATTCATCAAGCTTCATGGAAAGTACTGGTGGGAGCCAATCACATAACAATCTACAACCATATGGTGTAATTGGTAAGTTTTATGTCCATATCTAGGCGGTGATTAAATGTTTATACTTTATGACAAAAATAAAACAAGTGGTTTTGATAGGAATGATTTAGTTCTGCAAAATGTTACTAAATGTGGTGTTGCTTGGGAGAAAAATGGACAATATCAAATTGATTTAATTTATGCCATTACTCAAGGAGATATAGTTTGGAAAAAGATAATCAAAGGAGCTATTATCAAATGCCCTGTACCATATCAACAAGATCAATTATTTAGGCTAAACACGCCGACTAAAAAACTGGATAGTAGCAATTATTTATATATTGAGGTTACAGGATATCACATATCGTATGACCTCAATTATAATTTTTTGGAAGATGTAAGACCAACTAACATGAATGGACTTGATGCAGGAAAACATATTTTAAGCAATACACAATATCCTCATAATTTTATTTGGAATAGTGATATTAAAAATATTAGCACAGCTTATTATGTAAGGCAAAATGTTATAGATGCTTTGATAGGGGATAAAGATCAGTCATTTGTTAATCGTTGGGGTGGCGAACTTGTAAGAGATAATTTTAGTATTGGAATGTTTAAGCAGGCAGGACAAAATAGAGGAACAGCAATTAAATACTCCAAAAACTTATTAGGACTTGAACAATCGGCTGATGATAGTAATATGATTACAAGAGCTATGCCAACTATTAGTGATGATAGTTCAAGTACAGACACGGGTACGGATGGAATAACACCAGTGATTATGATTCCTGAAAAATATGTTGATTCTCCACTTATAAATAAATATGCAAATATTTATATTAAAGAGGTTCAAGTTACTTTAACAGATGACCAAAAGACATTGCCATTAAATCAAAAGTATCAGATCATGCGTGACTATGTAAATAATCTTTATAGCAATAGTCACATAGACATACCAGTTTATAGTTATACAATTGATTTTGTGGAGCTTGCAAAAACGGAGGAATATAAAGATTATGCAATACTTGAAGAGGTTCATCCATATGATTTTATAACAGTTAAAGCCTTAGATATAGATGTAATTGCAGAATTAGTTGGTTATACGTATGATTCCATTGCTAAGAAATATAAGACTTTTACTCTAGGGAATGTGCAAAATGATATTATAAGAAGCAATCAAAAATCATTGTTTCAAATATCACATCAGAATCAGCAAAGCATTAAAATACTACAAGCACAAATGGGAGATATACCTAACACTATTTTAGATGTTGCTACTTCCACAACAAGTGGTGGAAACAACTTGTTTGATCATTCAGTATTAACAGATAATAATATTACTGAATGGACAAATAGTGGAGCTAGTAGCGTAACGGATGATTCGTTACATTCTACAAATAAGGTTTGGGAATTACCACATGGAGCAAATATTATTAAAAATAGTGTTATATTAAACCCTGATAACTTTAGGGGGCAACAACTTACACTTAGCTTGCAGGCAAAATATAACGGAATCACTCCAAAAACTTATAACAATAACATTCAAACTACTGATGTTTTATTAGGGGCTTTAGATTTAAGCTATAAAGCTTGCATTGCCAGCAATACAACTAATTGGGTAGTGAATATCGCTCAAACGGGTGTAATATCTGCGGAATATATTGGTGTAAATGCAGGAGATAGTCTTATAGTTAATAATCCTAATAGTTATGTATTTATTTTACATGGCTATGATAAAGACAATAACTTTCTTATAGATTTTAGCGATAAGACAATAATACCAACTGGTGTAATTTACATGAAGGTTGAAATTATACAAAGTGAGCTGACACCCGAAAACTTATCTATATTTACAATCTACTTAACGCAAGTACAAAAGATAAGTAATTTTGTTACTATTTATGCCACTGGAAGCAGCTCAGATTGGTCTCAAAATAAACAAGTATTTACTTTAGCAACTGGAAACTCAAATGACATAATAACACAAGTCGATTTTAAGGCTGTTAATAATGATAGTGCTGGTACTGCTTATGTTGGCGCTTTTATGATAAACACAGGTACTGCGGTAAGTGATTTTAGTCAATCAAGTAATGATACGGTTGCAACATTACATGCCCATCAAATTGTAACTGATTATATTGAAGCCAAGAAAGCTGATATAGATCAATTGCACGTTACAATAGCAACCATTGATGATTTGCAAGTTAAGAAAGCAAATGTTACTGATTTAAACGCTACTAATGCTAATATAAAGACTCTATTTTCAGACAATGTTTCTATTAATAATTTAGTAGCTAAAAAGGCTAATATATCGGATTTGACAGCGGCACAAGGTGACATTTCAAGTTTAAAATCCAACAAGGCTGATATTACACAATTAAATGCCACAAATGCCAATATAACTACCATAACTGGAGATGTAGCAACAATTAAAAATCTAGTTAGCGGAAATATTACAAGTGCAAATATGGCAACAGGTGCTATTCAGGCAGGCAATGCGGTTATTGCCAATGGTGCTATATCTTCAGCACAAATTATTGAATTAGATGTAGCAAAATTAAAAGCAGGAATAATAAGTTCAGATAAATTTGTGGTTAGTTCTGACAGTGGAAATTTAAAGATACAAGGGAATGTTATAAAGGCTTGGGATACTAAGGGAAAAGAAAGAATATCCCTTGGTTTAAATGGCACTGATTATAATTTACTTGTAAGAGGTCCAGACGGAACTACTGTATTATTTGGTAATACTGGAGTAACTCATGCAGGAATAACGCAGGGGGCAGTTGATGATAGTAACGTGGCAGTAGGCGCTAATATCAATGGTGGAAAGATAGAAAAGGAAAGTTTAATTACTAGCATTAACGGAGCAACAACCTTAATGAAAGCAAGCAGGGTAAAGCTTGATACAGAAGCTCAAACATTAGATGTAGCATTTACAAGTTTAAAGGGTACAGTTACAAGTACTTCAAATACACTTAATAGCCAAGGAACAGTAATCACAGCTATACAAGGTAATATTACTAATAAAATATGGAATACTGATGTTACTACAGCAATAAACAACATTCAGGTTGGTGGTAGAAATTTATTGGTAGATAGTGGCTTTGAGTTAGGAACTGCGCCAATAAGCACAACAAATGTAGGTGTTACATATGGGAGTGGAAATAATAGTACTAAAAGTTTTGGAATATATGGAACAGCAAATGCTGATAGGTATGCATGTTTCTATCTTAAAACTCCACCAGCAGGAAATTACATTATGTCTTTTGACATTAAGGCTGACAGTACAGAGCAAACCATGTTTAATCAATTATTCATACAAGAAAGTGGAAACGGATATCGGGGATTTGGTGGTTCTAATATTTCAAATCCTGTTCCAACTACATGGACGAGATACAGTTTTCCTGTAATAATACCAAGTGATTGCGCTACAGCACAAGTAAGATTTGTAATGCGCCCGAATAGTAACGTGAATAATGGAACTATATACTATGATAATTTAAAATTAGAACAGGGCAATAAAGCCACGGATTGGAGTTCTGCACCAGAAGATACACAAGCACAAATTACTACAATAAATAATAATTACTCAACTGTGACCCAAACATTAGGAAGTTTAACCAGTAGTATTGGTACCCTAAATTCTAAAACTGATACTACAAATAAGAATGTTACTTCTGTAAACAATAAAGTCACGACACTTAGTCAAAATGTTGATGGGTTAAGTTCTAGTGTTACTAGTGTACAAACAGATTATCTTAAGAAAGCTGACGCAAGCACAACTTATGCGACTAATAATAGTGTAAGCACACTAAGTCAAAGTGTATCTGGATTAAGTTCCTCTATAACCAATATTCAAACAAACTATCTAAAATCAGCAGATGCATCAAGCACCTATGCAACTAGCAGTACAGTTTCATCTTTGAAACAGAGTTTAAGTGGATTAAGATCTACAGTAAGCAGTGTGCAGACAAATTACTTAAAGACGGCAGATGCGAGCACAACTTATGCAACCAGTAAAAGTGTGAGTAGTTCAATTAGTCAATTAAATTTTAGTATATCATCCAAAGTTAGTTCTAGTGATTATAATGGTAACAACCTTGTAAGTATGATAAACCAATCTTCTAGTAAAATAAATATCTCTGCATTAAATATAAATTTAAGTGGGTACATCACAGCTACAAATTTAGCAATAGCAGGTTCAACCACTATAAACGGGGCTAATATTACAACGGGTACACTTACAGCAGATAAAATAAGTGGTGGTACTCTTACATTAGGCGGTTCGACAACTGGAATTGAAATAGTTAAAAATGCAAGTGGTTTAGAAGTTGCAAGATTGGATAAAGATGGTCTAACAATTACTTTTCAGAAGGTTCCAGGGCAAGACTATTTTGGTAATGCCTTTGCAATAAATGCCTATGATGGCACTGTACTAATGAATATTAATGGTAATGGTGAACTACTATATCATGGGGTAATGGATATAGCTAGTTTAGGTGACAGAACTAGGTATTTAGAATTTGACCCAAATGGCAAAATTACTTTTGCAGCAGGTGCTTCAGGTACAAACTCAATCGGTTTAGGAAATGGTGATGGAGCGAGTTGGTCGACTTATGACATGAAGTTATCCTGTTGGGACGGATTAGCGATTGGAAGTGAAGCACCATATGATGGAACTGCTAATTTTAAGCCTAAAATATTGATTGACTGTAGAACTGGCAACATTGATACCTTTGGTCATTTAGTTGTAGCAGGTGGAAAAAATAGAGCAGTAAAAACTATAGACTATGGAACTAGAGCATTAAGTGCGTATGAAACAGCAGAGCCTAGTTTCGGAGATGTAGGAAGGAACAAACTCATGAATGGGCAACGAATAATTAATATAGACCCTATTTTTTCAGAAACCGCAAATACTAATATACAATACGAAGTTAAAACGTGGGCTTATGGTAATGGCAATGTATGGGTAGAAACAGAAGATATGTATCCTAATTACTTTATAGTTCATGGAAGTGCTGACATAGAATTTGGTTATGAAATAATTGCAAAACAAATCGGATACGAAAATGACAGGTTACAAATAGTTGATATGTAGTTAAAAATTAAGTGCTCTAAAATCAGGGTGCTTTTTTAATATAAAAAAATAAATTACAAAAAAGGAAGGATGTTAAAATGATGATTAATGAAACAGTAAATTTAAACGGAAATGTAACTTTAAAGGATGCTAATGGGGCTGATGTTATAGTAGCTTACTTAGCAACTAATTTGGATGCAAGCACAGAAAATTTTAATATTAACATGAATATAACTAACAAAGTATTATTGGATACTGCAAGCGCTACAAATGTAGCAGGAGAAAGTGTACAGGTTCAATATGCAGAATTCGAAACAGCAGTTAAGACAAAAGCAAAAGGATTAGGTTATGTAATATTTTCATAAAAATGTTGCGAAAATTTAACAAAAACAAGGTGAATTATCAGGCTATAATCATTAGTATGTAGAGTACTAGTAATGGGAGAAATTTATAATGGGAGGTGGTCTTATGCAAGTAGGAGATATAGGGTTAGACAAAGGAAGTGGGTGGATTTCTAAAACTATTGAGGATTTTGAGCATAGTCAATATTCTCATGCAACCGCATATATAGGGGATGGGTTATTGATTGAAGCAGACGGGTTTGATCCAACAGGCGATGTTCCAATTACAAAATATAAGAATCAGTTGGATATATATACGTGTGATAGTTTAACTGAGGTACAAAGACAGGGAATATATGATTTTTTGGAGGAGCAAAGAGGTACTAGATATGACTTCTTACTCTTGGTAATTGAAGCAATAAGATATAGCTTGCACGTTATACTTCCATACAAAGAACCGTTTAAAAGCCATATTTGTAGTACGCTGGTGGCAGATGCTTATAAAGAAGTGAATGTTGATTTATGTCCAGGCATTAAATATCCGAGTCCAGCGGATTTAGCCAACTCAAAGTTACTTAAAAAAATAGAAAGTTTGTAATTGGAGGTGCAACGTGGAAAGTCAGGTGATAAAAATGGCAATGCAACAGGGAATGTGGGCGGTACTATTCGTAGTACTGCTTTTTTATATTCTCAAAAAGCAAGAACAAAGAGACAAAAAGGCTGAGGAAAGGGAGGGGAAATACCAAGAGATTATAAGCAAGTTAACAGACAAATTCAGCATACTTGAGGATGTTAAGAAGGATGTTGAAGAAGTAAAAACTAAGATATTCAAGTAAATATGAGGAGGAAAGATTTTGATGAAACTTAAAAAGAGAATACTAACATTGCTAGTAGCATTTACATTTGTAATTGCTACTTTTTTATTGCCTGTAAATTTGGTACAGGCACAGCCATTACAAAATGGTAATTTCGTTTGGATATGGCAACTTCAAGATCAAGTTAATAAATATAATGGCATAGATGGGCTAATAGAACATTTAAAATCATTAGGAATTAGCAACGTGTGCATTAAATATAACGAAGGCAGTTCATCTATTGGCGGTGGTGTTGATTTTAGAAATGCATATTTAAAGTATAAACAGTCTTTTAAAAATGCAGGTTTTGAAGTTGGAACTTGGGGATACAATTATTTTAACTATCCAGTACAAGAAGCTAATATTATCAATGAGGCAATTAAGAACAGCGATTATTATATCTACGATCCAGAGGTTGATACAGCTAAAAAGTTTTCACAAACGCAATATGTAACTAGTACTGTAAGGGATGAAAATCCAAGTGCAGAGATAGGGTATTCAAGTTTTCCGATAGCAAGTTATCATGAAGATATAGATTATGCAGATTTTAATAAGTATTGTGACTTTGCAAGTCCACAGATTTATTGGGGAGAGATGGAGTGGAGTCCTGAAAATGCTATAAATAGAACATTGTCAGATTACAAAGATTTAGGATTATATAAGCCAATATATCCATCAGTACAGAGCTATAAGGTTAGTTTAAACAGTTATAACATTTATAAATCTTATGGGTTTGGCATCACTGGTGCTTGGTCTTTAGATGAAATGAACGATACCGCAGCAAAGTTTATCTCAGGGAATCCAAATGCAACAGGGAAGACAAACAGGTCTAATAATACAGTGAGATTTTCAAATAAATCGGTAGCAACACTACAAAGTGAAGTAAATAGACAAGGTTTTGGAAATTTAGCAGTAGATAATATAGCTGGACCAAAGACATTAAAAGCTTGCCCTACTCTTCACAATAGATCACAAGGAAATATAACAAAATGGGTACAAGCAAAACTAGGAGTTTCAGCAGATGGATTTAATGGTAAGAACACACAATACGCTATTAGAAGATTTCAGAGACAACATGGACTTAATCCAGATGGAATAGTTGGACACTATACTTGGAAGGCACTTTTAGGACTATAGAGATATGGTCCTTTTTAATTTATAAAAATATTGGAGGAATGTAAAATGTCAAACTTAGAAATTTTATTAATTGTTGGTGGAGTGTCAATTGGTATTGCTGGAGCATTGTTTTTCTTGCTACCATATCTGAAGAAAATAGGTGTAAATGTTGAAGATCTAATTAAAAAGGTTGAGACAGCTCTTAAGGGGGCAGATGAAATTGTATCTGTTGCCAAAGAAGTTGAACCAACTAATAAAGGCATAGATATATTAAAAGTCACAATTGAAGAGGCATTAAAAGGTGTTAATAGAGCAGAGCAATTATATATTTCTTCTCAAATACCTGCTGATCAGAGGAAACAAAAGGCAATAGAATTAATTACAGCAGCATTAAAAGTTGCAGGTATCAATATAACAAGTGATCTTGAAACTGTAATTGACGGATACATTGATGATGTTATTTATGCTTCAAAAACTCCAGAAGAGATAAAGGCGCAAGCACAGAATACTTTACAAGTACAGAATACGCAATTACAAGCTACTATTGCACAACTATTAGCAGAAAAAACTACATTGCAACAGCAAGTAACAGATCTAACAACTAAAATCACTACAGTGCAGGCAACAGTTACTACAGCTGGAACTTCAGTAGCACAAGCCTAAATAACTATCAATAAGTTATAATTTAAGCCTGGGAGATTAATTTCTTCCAGGCGTTCTTTTTTTAACATGAAAAGAACGCACCTCTCGGTACGTTCTGCACGGAAACACCATGTCATTCAGTGGCTACTGTAGTAGGAAAATCGAGTACATTTTACGTTGTGATAACTTTTTGTTTTTGTAGAAATGCTAATAAATTTAAAGTGATAGTGCTTGTTTCACAAACAATATAATATAGAATTATTTACCGTAATATTGAGAATGTGAGAAATAAGCTTAAAAATAAAGAAACACAACCAATACATGCTGTTAATACGTTTACATGGAATATAATGTAAAATTTTATCTGTTGAAAGAAAAAACAAAAAGAGATACATTTACAAGTAATGACATGTCATTACAAATTTTGAAGGAGTGATCAAATGAAATTCTCAAGAAAAATATTTAATTTTATTATGTCTATTATTGTTTTAGTTACTGTATGTTCATTTACAGGTGCCTTTTCTACAAAAGCACTAGCAGATGATCTTCCTGTTAAATTGTATTATACTAAAAGTGTTTTTGAAGGTGGTGGAGAAGCGCATTACCATATTGGGTATATTGCAATAAAAAACCTTGGATATAATAAAAAAGTCACAGTACATTATAATGCCGATAACATTGGTAATACATGGAATGACATACAAGCGACTTATGTGAAAACTAATCCATCAGATGGTTACGAAGTGTGGTCTTTTGAAACACCAACAACGCATGAATATACTAATAGTAATATACAATATGATATTAAGTATGAAGTAAATGGACAAGTTTATTGGGATAATAATAATGGTCAAAATTATTTTAATGATGATCTTGGTATGAGTAGCATCTACGTGAATAATTTTAGCGGCCAGTGTAGTAATAATCAAAAATGGATTGATGTTTCTATGAAGTCAAAAATATTAGGAAAACCTGACGCTGTTAAAGTACGTTATACTGACGATAATTGGACTACGTATAAAGACGTAAATATTTCATTAAATAATAATGATGGCAAATATGAATATTGGAATGTAGGTCAAATTGTATCTTCTCAAGCAAAACAAATTCAGTTTTCAGTTTGCTATACGGTAAATGGAGTTGAATACTGGGATAATAACTTTGGAAGTAATTATACGTACACATATTAAATTTTGAAACATAACTTGAACTTTATAAAAAGTGCCTGCTTAGTAAAAATAGCAGGCGCTTTTTTAGAGTTGATATAAGTTAGTTTTAATATCAACTCTATGTTTTTCATGGGAGCTAATTTATTTAAATTAATTGTATCTAAAGAGATATGGATAACACTTGACGTAATATTAATCTGAATAGAAATGTAGATAATTTTATAAAAACAATATTAACAATTAAGATACAAAATATGAAATTAATGTGATATAATACAGCTATGACAGCTTGTGCAAACGTTTACGCAAATATACTGGTTGTATTATTTTTATGGAAGGAGTGTGATTTGTAGTTACTGTAAGGGTTTTAAAAAAAAATTTGGAGGATGATTTCTAATGAAAATGAAGCTAAAAGTATTACCAAAAAAAATAGCACCAATAATGATTGGGTTGATGTTGCTTTTCTACTTCACTGTTTTTCCATTGGGACAAACTAATTTTTTACAAAATAAAACATCAGTAGTATATGCTGATACTACTAGCAGTTTACCTTCTAATACTAAGGATGGAGTCATACTTCATGCTTTTGATTGGTCTTTCAATACCATAAAAAATGAGCTACCTAATATTGCTGCAGCTGGATATAAATCCATTCAAGTATCACCTGTTCAAGGAACAAAAAGTTCAAGCACAGATGCTTCAAAATGGTGGTTATTATATCAGCCTACAAATGAATCTGTTGGTAATGCTCAACTTGGAGGTTATGATGATTTTAAGTCACTTTGCACTACAGCAAAAAGTTATGGAATATCAATAATTGTAGATGTTGTAATGAATCATATGGCTAATAACGGAAATGCTGATCAGCTTGATTCAGCAGTTGATTCAAGCTTTAAAGATTCAAGCTTATATCATAATCTAGGTCAATGCAATAATTGGAATAGCAGATATGATATAACACAACGAGGAATTGGTATGCCTGATTTAAATACTCAAAGTACTGCTGTTCAAAATAAAGCAATCACATTTTTAAATCAATGTATAGACGCTGGAGCAAGTGGATTTCGTTTTGATGCCGCTAAACACATTGAAACCAATATAGGATTAGACGCTAATCAATCATGGGCAGGAAATTACTGGGGAAATGTTTTGGGGAATTTGCACAATAGATCAAATTTGTTTATTTACGGTGAAATATTACAAGATGGAACTGTAGACAATATCTCAGCATATGAAACATTTATGAACGTAACTGCAAGTAATTATGGCTATAACCTTAGAAATGCCATAAATTCTAATAATTTAGGTGGAACAGGTGGTATAGGTGGACTTGATCCAACTAAAAGTGTAAATTTTGTTGAAACCCATGACACTTATGAAAATGGGACAAGTAATAATATGAATAACTGGCAAAGAAAAATAGGTTGGGCAATAGCAGCTTCAAGAGCAGGTTCTACACCTTTATTCTTTGATAGACCTACAAGCTCAATAGGAAATGAAGGTGATGGTCTATGGAAAGATACTGATGTAGTAGCTATTAATCAATTCCACAATGCAATGGTAGGGCAAAATGAATATTTGAGATGGAAAAATAACAGTCAAACAATGTTAATAGATCGTGGAAATATTGGAACTGTAATTGTTAATGTTGGTGGAAGTACGTACCTTAACTCTTCAACAAATCTAGCAAATGGTACTTACACTAATCATGGTAGTGCAAGTGCGACACTAACTGTTTCTAATGGAAATATAACAGGGAACATTCCTGGCGGTTCAATTATTACTTTGTATAAAGGTTCATCATATAACCCACCAGACAGCCCAACAAGTACAGTTACTTGGAGTCCAACTACACCAAATGCAGGAGGTACAGTCACTGTTAATTATGATGCCACTAGTAGAAGTTTACAGGGAGCTTCCAATGTAAACATTCACTGGGGATATAATGGATGGACTGGTGTTACCAATACTGCTATGAAATCACAAGGAAACAATAAATGGCAAGTAACATTAAAAGTACCTTCATTAGCAACTACAAATTTAAATCTATGTTTTACAGACGGCAATAGGTGGGACAATAATAGTTCATCTAATTGGAGTATACCTGTACATTAGAACTGTAAACTATTATCCATACTAAGGGTACACAGTGAAATGTAACAGTTTTACTGTATAAGAACACGATGTAGCATCCACATAACCAGAGACAAAGTAGGGTATTAACTTGATTTTTATATACTGATATGCATAACTAAAAAGGGGATGTTGCATTAAGAAATTAGTACAACAGTCCCTTTTTGCAAAGAAACAATTCTTAGGCTTAAAAAAGTCCAGGAAAAGGTGTAAAATATATTTATGAAATTCAACAATTTAACACGCAAAGATTATACCAGACTTATTTTCGTATAAGGAAAAATCAGCCAACCCCAAGGCAGATGCTTAAGATTATGTTATATGCGTACATGAACCATTATTACGCTTCATGTAAAATTGAAAGTGCATGCAAGAGAGATATTAATTTCATGTATCTTTTAGAAAGTACGTCAGCACATAATATTGCAGCTATTAAATGTTTACTTACATACAAAAATGAATTGGACAAACTTATTTGCGATATAAATAAAGCTATAGAAGAATCGAAAGAATATATCGAACTAAAACTAATAGAATTTCCTGAAAATTGGATTGAGATATTGAAAAATTAAGCATAACAAAATGGGTTCCAACGATGCAGAAAAAGACTTGAAATCAACATAAAATAGAATAACTGAAATTATAAGAATGGCTATTTACAAAGAGTTGGGATGAGATAGTATGCCCTAAAATAAGCAAAGACACGCATTCCTAATAAGTAGGTCGAGTGTTCAAATCACTTCGGAAGTACCAAGGTAAGTATTCAAAAATCATCATAGAATTTAATATTATAAAAATATATATATTTTTTGACATAGACATTTAGAAAATTCTAAAAAAGCATAGTATAGGATAAAATATTCTAGTAATACAAACTGTCCAATATCTAGCCACCTTGCATATATACTTACCCAGGTGGTAAAAATGAAATTAGAATTGAATGAAGAGCAACAAATAATAATTCTAAATGCGTTGCACATAAATTATATGAACACGAAACTTTTTTTCAAAGATAACAACATCAATGAAGAGGATGTTGGGATGATAACACCAAGGCAATATGCGGGGTTACACAATGTAATTCTTCAAAATGCTCATGATGAAGGTAATTTGGAGATACTTAGCTTAATTAGATATAATTAACAATAACAATACTTTTAATGACACTAGAATAGTTTTATTAAATAAATACACTTTAAGTGATATTAGTTTATTGCGAGCCTAGTGAGATTAAATTCTCACTAAGCTTTATTTTTTGTATAAAAAAGAGCGTACACTTATGTACGCATCTTAATAAAATTGAGAATAAACAATAATGAATGAGAAAATATAAATACATCTATCATACATTTATATCATCTATGTATTATATGAAAGATATGAGAAAATATTGCATAAAAAAAGAACGCACCTTTTTGCACGCCTTTATAATTTTGTCTACATCTCAATTCGCACCACTATTCAAAATTCTAAACAATAAAGCTAAAAATAATGAACATATAGCAGAAACAGCAGCGACATCAATTCTAATAGAAGAATAAACATCTTATCTCCTATTCCTGTTATTTAAAAGCTTTATAAAGATATTCGTATACTTAAAATTTAAATAAAAAATGAGTTTTACAGGGTAGCGGTTATTAAGTTGAATCCATAGTTTTTTAGATGATTATAATGTGTAATATTAGACAAATTGTAAGCTGATTCTGCAATTCACAGTTTACATACAATAGAGTTAAAGAGTATTTTTGGAGAAAAAAATTGAGATAATACAATTGGTTTTTCAAAGATTATAGTTAAAAATTCAGATAAAATGTTGATTTTCCAATTGATAGGAGACAACACACTAGATGTTATCCATAAAGAAGTAGAAATAATAGAGACACATGTATGTATATCATAACATATCATATCATCTACATATGTAAGTTACGATTATGGGAACTAATACGAGACTTCAGTTAGATACTTGTAATTACCATTTCCTTAGAGGGTTAGAGAAAAACCATTTGTAGCAGGATTTTAGCTTATTGAATACTATATATTAAAGTACTAATTATAGATATGTAATACGAAAACTTAATCTATACATTATGAAAATATCGAATCTTCGATGATTTTTCATGGTGTATAGATTAATAGTTGAAGTTACAGATCTATAGTACTTTAACGTATGTTAATATAGGGGGATATTTTATGAAAGATTTATATTTTGAGGAACTGGCAGTAGATTGGGAACCTAAAAACAGAAATAAGGTAGATGTAGATCAAGATAATGATCAAGATAGTGATCAAGATAGCAAACAAAAACAATATAACAAGCAAATAAACTATAATCATTTTGATCAAAAACAAATTGTAAAACAGGATCAGGGACAAAAAACTGAAGCTGAAAATGATGCTGACTCTGAAGCAGAAGCAGAAGCAAAGAATAAAGCAGAAGCAGAAGCAGAAGCAGAAGCAGAAGCAGAAGCAGAAGCAGAAGCAGAAGCAGAA
>LIDZ01011692.1_pt6 | contig 32098 bp, 24 predicted proteins | sample 644651 | NCBI WGS metagenome assembly LIDZ01 (sample SAMN03856242, study PRJNA289617) | food metagenome | isolation source: wine grapes on drying loft during traditional withering process | host: Vitis vinifera cv. Corvina | place: Italy: Gargagnago di S. Ambrogio di Valpolicella | collected 2014-01 | reverse complement strand
GGACTGGCTTTAGCCGGGAAGGGGCCGGCTCATTCACCATCAATTTCGCGGCGCGCCCACCGACGCTTTCCCGGCTGAAGCCGGTCCCACTGTATGCACGCGGTCTACTGTAGGACTGGCTTTAGCCGGGAAGCTTTTAACCTTGCACTTGATCTGCTTTTGATCTTCCTACGCAAAGAGTTCAAACACCGCCAATCGCGACTTGGGTGCAGGCCGAACGCAGACGACGCGCAGTGGGCCGAGCGGCATGGATGCCGCGAGAGCGCCGTCAGGACATGGATGTCCGTTCGGCGCGGGCCCACGGAGCGTCGTCGGAGTGAGGGAACCCGACGAAGTCGGGCCAAACCGAGAGCAGGCACTTTTGGTTACTTTTAGTGCTTTTTTAAAAGTAACTCGCCGAAGGCGAAACAATCTGCCCCTAGGCAGATGCCTCTGATCTTGATCTTGATCTTGATCTTAACCCCGCACAAAGCCGCATCCCCGGCACCTCGATGAAGCGATGAGCCAACATCGAAACCACCACAACCGCCACCACCACCAGCAACATCAACAGGTTGTCGTTCAGCGCACTGCCCGTACTCAAATGCCGCACCAGCGACCCCGGAATCTCCCCCGGCTTGTCCACCAACAGCGGATAACCGCCGAATTTCGCCGCCACCGTCAACCCCGTCGCGACGACGAAAATCACCGCCGCATGGGTCAGGTAAATCGACAGCCACAACCGGCCCAGCGCCGGAAACACCCGCACCTGCAACAGCCGCGACACCGCACCAGCCTCCCAGGCGAACACCAGAATCGCCAGGCAAAACAGCAGCGCCAGCTCAATCGTCATCGGGGCTTGGCCGTCCACCATCAGCCAGCCGATAGTCGCCAAAACCCCCACCTCAAGCACACTGCCCAGCACCACCCCCGGCGCGAAATTCCGCAGCCTCGCGTACAGCCGATACGTCACCGTGCCCGCAAAGAAACAGGCCGCGCCCCACAACACATAGCGCGTCAGCAGGTCGGAATCCGTGAACAACCCGACAAACGCCAACCCCCCCAGCAGCGTGAAAATCGCCCGCGCCATCCCCGGCAGCGCGTAGCAGACCAGCCCGAAGATCAGCCACAGGTAAAACGCGACGCTGACCCACCACGACGGATAGTTGAACGACAGCGCATTGAAGCCCGGCCACCAGGCTTGAATCAGTAAAAGGTTTGGAAGAATTTCCCCAGGCGCGCGGTCACCGCTGAACGCCGGGAAATTCAACAGCAGCCCATAGCGCTCCAGCACCAGTTTCAAACACTCGAAACCGATGAAGAACACCAGCACTGCGATATGCAGCGGCATGACCCGCCCGGCGCGGGCAATCATGAAGTCGCCCAACTGCCGCGGGGTGTTCAGCGTGCCGACGTAGCGCCGGTAAATCAGAAACCCGCTCAGGGCGAAGAACAGGCCGGCGAACTGACTGGCGTTACGGAAAAACGACAACTCCGTGATGCTTCGCTCGATGTGCGAGTGATGAACAATCAGCGTCAGGGCGCAGAGACCGCGCAGGCTGTCGAGCACGAGGAATCGCTTCATCTTGAGGGTCCTTGTTTCAGATGAGTTAAGCGCGCGGGCACGCGAACAGGCGCCGGCAGGCGTGCAGGGCAGAGAACGTAAGGCTGGGCGAGCAGGAAAGTTACCACCTTCGGCGCTGGGGCTGATGAGTGGCGCAAGCAGTGTGAAAAACAGGAGGTGACGCACCGCAGGCTGGAGGCAGAAGCTAACACTGGTTTCGTGAAAGTTTTGCCAGAGGGGCAGCAGTATGCCCGAACCGCAACCTCCTTCGGAACAGGCATTCATCAAGATCTGACCACCCAAGACGGGAGAATCCCTATATATGGGATAACTCGTTATATATTGAGATTTCCGGCGCAACCGGTTTATAGTCCGCTCCGCATTCACTCATTAATAACAATCAGGTGAAGCCATGCAGGCGCAATTGATCGCGCTCGATTGGGGGACGACCTCCCTTCGCGCATATCGACTCGGCGAACACGGCCGGGTACTGGAACAACGTTCGCTCAGCGCGGGCATCATGCAGTTGCCATCGACGCCTCGCTTGATCGGCGGGCAGCAGGTTTCCGACGGATTCGAACTCGCTTTCGACGAAGCCTGCGGCGACTGGCTCGACGCCGAACCGACGCTGCCGGTGATCGCCTGCGGGATGGTCGGCAGTGCTCAGGGCTGGCGCGAGGCGGTCTATCAGCAGACGCCCGCCAGCGTCGCAGCGCTTAGCTCTGCGTTGGTCACGGTGCGCAGCGTGCGCGGCGTCGACGTTCACATCATTCCCGGCATCCTGCAGCGCTCCGAGCTGCCCAACGTGATGCGCGGCGAAGAGACCCAAGTCTTGGGTATTCTCGTCGACGCGCTGCCCGCCAGCGAAGCCGCCAGACCCCTGTTGATCGGCCTGCCCGGCAGCCACTCGAAGTGGGTGAGGGCGGTGGACGGCCGGATCGAGCATTTCGACACCTTCATGACCGGCGAGGTCTACGCCGCGCTGTCCAGCCACACCATTCTCGGCCGCACGATGCAGCGCAGCGACACCTTCGACGCCGAAGCGTTTGACCGAGGCGTGGCGGTGTCGCGGTCGGCCAACGGTGCGGCAGGTCCGCTGTCGACCATCTTCAGTTGCCGCACCCTCGGCTTGACCGGCGTGCTGTCCGGCTCCGCTCAATCCGATTACCTGTCCGGCCTGTTAATCGGCCACGAAATCGTCGCGCTGGCACAGCTGCTGCGCCAGGCCGACGCGCAGCTGCCCGCCGTCATCCTGATCGGCAGCGACGCGCTCATCGCTCGCTATCAGCGCGCCCTCGATGCCAACGGTTTCGCCCAAGTGACCCTGGCTGAACAGGCCACCGAGCGCGGTCTGTGGCAGGTCGCGGTGCAGGCCGGTCTGATTCAATCCTCCTCTTCGGCCGCTGCCCGGCCCCTTCACGTAGAGAACTGACATGCTCAAGCAAGCCCTCGTGCAAAACGGTCTGGTCGCGATTCTGCGCGGCCTGCGCCCCGAAGAAGCGCCGGCCATCGGTGATGTCCTGTACACCGCCGGTTTCCGCGTCATCGAAGTGCCGCTCAATTCCCCGCAGCCGTACGACAGCATCCGCCTGCTGCGTCAGAGCCTGCCCGCCGATTGCCTGATCGGTGCGGGCACGGTGCTGACGCCGGAGCAAGTGCGCCAGGTCAAGGAGGCCGGCGGCCAGGTCATCGTCATGCCCCACAGTGACCCCAACGTGCTGCGCGCCGCCAAGGCCGAAGGCCTGTTTCTGTCCCCGGGCGTGGCGACGCCGACCGAAGCCTTCGCCGCCCTGGCCGAAGGCGCCGACGTGCTGAAGATCTTCCCTGCCGAGCAAATGGGCCCGGCGGTGGTCAAGGCCTGGCTGGCGGTGTTGCCGGCCGGCACGGCGCTGATTCCGGTCGGTGGCATCACCCCGGACAACATGAAAGTGTTCCTCGATGCCGGTGTTTCCGGTTTCGGCCTGGGTTCGGGGCTGTTCAAGCCGGGCATGAGCGCCGAGGACGTTGCCAAGAGCGCCAAGGCCTACGTGGACGCCTGGAACCAGCACAAGCCAGCAAACAACCAGTGACCCACCCGCTCGTTGCGCCATCGAGCATGTGTTTTTGAATAAGAGAGACAAAACATGAAAATCACCAAACTCACGACGTACATCGTTCCGCCGCGCTGGTGCTTCCTGAAAGTCGAAACCGACCAGGGCGTCACCGGTTGGGGCGAGCCTGTGGTCGAGGGCCGCGCCCACACCGTGGCTGCAGCGGTTGAGGAACTGTCCGACTATTTGATCGGCAAAGACCCCCGCAACATCGAAGACATCTGGACCGTGCTGTATCGCGGCGGCTTCTACCGGGGCGGCGCCATCCACATGAGCGCGCTGGCGGGCATCGATCAGGCGCTGTGGGACATCAAGGGCAAGGCGCTGGGCGTGTCGGTCAGCGACCTGCTTGGCGGCCAGGTGCGCGACAAGATTCGGGTGTACTCGTGGATCGGCGGCGACCGTCCGGCGGACACCGCGCGTGCGGCAAAAGAAGCGGTGGAGCGTGGGTTCACTGCGGTGAAAATGAACGGCACCGAGGAGCTGCAGTTCCTCGACACCTTCGACAAGGTTGATCTGGCCCTGGCCAACGTCGCCGCCGTGCGCGATGCCGTGGGCCCGAACGTCGGCATCGGCGTCGACTTCCACGGTCGTGTGCACAAGCCGATGGCCAAGGTGCTGATGAAAGAGCTGGACCCGTATAAGCTGATGTTCATCGAAGAGCCGGTGCTCAGCGAGAACTACGAAGCGCTGAAGGAACTGGCGCCGTTGACCAGCACGCCGATTGCCCTGGGCGAGCGTTTGTTCTCCCGCTGGGATTTCAAGCGCGTGTTAAGCGAAGGCTATGTCGACATCATCCAGCCGGATGCTTCCCACGCCGGCGGCATCACCGAAACGCGCAAGATCGCCAACATGGCCGAAGCCTATGACGTGGCGCTGGCGCTGCATTGCCCGTTGGGCCCGATCGCGCTGGCCGCGTGCCTGCAACTGGACGCCGTTTGCTACAACGCGTTCATTCAGGAGCAGAGCCTGGGGATTCACTACAACGAAAGCAACGACCTGCTCGACTACATCAAGAACCCGGAAGTCTTCGACTACGACAAGGGCATGGTGAAGATCCCGAACGGGCCGGGCCTGGGCATTGAGATCAACGAAGAGTACGTCAAGGAACGCGCCGCCATCGGCCACCGCTGGCGCAACCCGATCTGGCGCCATGCCGACGGCAGCTTTGCCGAGTGGTGATTGCTCCCCGGGCTTGAGCCCGACTGATCGTTCCCACGCTCCGCGTGGGAATGCATCCCCCGACGCTCGGCGTCGACTGCCGGACGCAGAGCGTCCAGAGCAGTGTTACCACGCAGAGCGTGGGAACAATCAATTTATGACACTCCAGACCTCAGATAACCATAAAAAGAGGCACTTCCCTTGCGCACACAGACCGCAACCCAGGCGCGGGCGACCACCGCCACGCCGACCCGCAAACGCTTTTTCATCATGGTGCTGCTGTTCATTACCGTGGTGATCAACTACCTCGACCGCAGCAACCTGTCCATCGCCGCGCCCGCACTGACCAGCGAGCTGGGCATCGATCCGGTGCACGTCGGGCTGATCTTTTCCGCGTTCGGCTGGACCTACGCCGCCATGCAACTGCCCGGCGGCTGGCTGGTGGATCGCGTGCCGCCGCGCATCCTTTACACCGTCGCGCTGGCGCTGTGGTCCATCGCGACCATCTTCCTCGGCTTCGTCGGCAGCTTCATCGGCTTGTTCGTCCTGCGCATGGCCGTCGGCGCGCTGGAGGCCCCGGCGTATCCGATCAACAGCCGAGTCGTCACCGCCTGGTTCCCGGAGAAAGAACGCGCCACCGCCGTAGGCTTTTACACCTCCGGCCAATTCGTCGGCCTGGCATTCCTCACCCCTGTGCTCGCGTGGCTGCAGACCCGCTACGGCTGGCACATGGTGTTCGTGGCCACCGGTGGCGTCGGCGTGCTCTGGGCGGCCATCTGGTACATGGTCTATCGCGAACCGCGTGACTTCAAAGGCATCAACCAGGGTGAGATCGACCTGATCAAGGACGGCGGCGGTCTGGTCGACATGCAGACCGATGCCTCGAAACGCAAAAGCGGTTTTAGCTGGCAGGACCTCGGCATCGTGCTGACCAAACGCAAGCTGTGGGGCATCTACCTGGGCCAGTTCTGCCTGAACTCGACGCTGTGGTTCTTCCTCACCTGGTTCCCGACCTACCTGGTCAAATACCGCGGCATGGACTTCATCAAGTCCGGCCTGCTGGCGTCGCTGCCGTTTCTCGCAGCGTTCGTCGGCGTGCTCTGCTCCGGGTTCTTCTCCGACTGGCTGATCCGTCGCGGTTACACCGTCGGCTTCGCACGCAAGACGCCGATCATCGCCGGCCTGTTGATCTCCACCTCGATCATCGGCGCCAACTACGTCGATTCGACTCCGCTGGTAATTGCGTTCCTGGCGCTGGCGTTTTTCGGCAACGGCCTGGCGTCGATCACCTGGTCGCTGGTCTCAACCCTCGCCCCGGCGCGGCTGTTGGGGCTGACCGGCGGCACGTTCAACCTGATCGGCAACCTGGCGGCGATCGCCACGCCAATCGTGATCGGTTTCCTGGCGTCGGGTGATTCCTTTGCGCCGGCGATCACCTACATCGCCGTTCTCGCGTTGCTCGGGGCGTTGTCCTACATCCTGTTGGTGGGCAAGGTGGAACGCATCGAGTTGTGATGGCCGTGTCGATACGGAATGAGGGACGTCAATCACTTGCGCCGTGACCAACGTTTCCTTGAGAGAGGCGTGGAAGCCGGGCCATGCCTTGGCATGACCGGGCTTGAGAGGTTGTCTGCATCAACGAGAGCGACCTTTCGAGCCGGTGCTCAGGCGCCCCATTGGATAGCTGCTGAACCGTTTGGAGGGACAAAATCGACCCTCCAAACGGTTTTTAGTATCGGGCGGGAGCACCCAAGCTGGCGCGGGCTTTCAGGCAGCGCTTGAGGTTAGAACGCCCAATTCAGTGACAGCCCTACACCGTGGGTTTTATCCCGGGCGCCCAGCAGGCCGTTGTAATCCAGGTTGATCCGCGCATCCCGGTTCAAGGCAAGGCTGGCGCGGGCGCCTACGACGGCCGCGTCCCGGTCCATGGACACGCTTTGCACGGCAAAGGTATTCACCCCGCTGGCAAAGGCCAGGTGCTGCTCGGCCGAGGTATCGCTCAGGTTATGCTGCCAGCCCAAGGTGCCTGAGACGTCCAGCTTCTGAGTATCGGTGAGGTTGAACCGGCTACCGGCACGCATGCCCAGCGTGGATAGCACCGTGTCGCGGGTGTCGTCATCACCCTTCAGCGCCGTGGCGCCTCCCTTCTCGGTAAAGCTGTCGCTGTGGAAGTGCACATAGGCCAGGTTGGCGAAGGGCTCCAACGCCAGAGGCTGCAGGTTCAGGCGATAGGCCGCTTCGGTGAACACCTGAGTCGATTGCGCGTCGCGCTTGACCTTCAGGCGGTCGGTCGAGGTGCCCAGTTGCAGGTCTCGCTTGACGTCGATGCGGTGCCAGCTATGGGATGCACCCGCGGTCAGGCGCAACGGCCCTTCCTCGTGGCCCATGTAGGCACCCAGGTGGTAGCTATTGGCCGAGGCGCGGGAATGGGTGTCGTCACCCATGCCTAACGAGGTGTCGCTGTAACCGACCATGGCGCCCAACCGGGTGTGCTCAGCCACCAGGCCGTCCACACCGGCGAGCAGGCCGCCCAGTGATGAGGTTGAGCTGGCGCTGTCGCTGCTGCCGGCGTTTTTGCCCCAGGCGCCCAGGCCTTTCACCCACAGATTGTTGTCTTCAACACCCGCCGCAGGCTGGTCATACAGCCCGTCGACGCGCAGGCGATCACCGACGGCATCGCGGACCTGGCGGCTGTCGTTGATCAACTGAGTGGCGATGGCCGGATGCACTTCGCCGGACAACTGGGTGTAGGCACGCCGAGCGGTAGCCGCATCGGGGCTCAACAGCAGCTCTTCGTACACCGCATTACCGGCCCCTAATTGCTCGGCGGCAGCCGCTACGTTGGCCTGATTAGCGGTGTGCGCGGCGCTGGCGAAGCTGTCCGCGTTGCGCTCCAAGGCCAAGGCAACGCCCGTACCGCTGTAGGCCAGGTTGCCATCCAGAAAGGCGTAGTTATCCAGCACCGACCCGAACTGGCCCTGCACGCCGCCCGCCGCTTGCAGCACGTTGAACTGCCGGCCGATCAGGCTGTTGACCTCGCCTGTGGTGAAGCCGGCGCCGTTTTCCAAGGAGAGGGCCATGGTCGCACCGCTCACCGTCGCCTGCCCGCCGGCGATGATGCGGTCGCTGCCAGTGGGCGAAAACTCCACCGCATACACAGCGCCGGGCGCGAGGTTAAGGTCCCCCGCCACCTGTAAGGTGCCCACGGAATTGCCCGGCGCTACCGTACCGCCGCGGTTGGCGGCAAGTGACGCGATCCAGCCGTTGCCGCCCAGTATGCCGGTGTCGTTGACGGTCACCGCCGAGGCCAGCGAACCATTGATCGTCAGGCGCCCTTCATTGACCAGGGTTGGGCCGCTGTAGGTGTTGGCGCCGGTCAGCACCAAGGTGCCGATACCTGTCTTGGTCAAGCCGCCATGCCCGGCTATGTCATTGCTCCACGTGTCCCGCCCGCATTGCGGCCCGCTGCAGACGCGCTGGGTTGGTTTGCCGGCATCGACCACCGCGCCTACCCCCGGCAGGTTGGCCACGAACTGGCTGTCGCCATAGGCGCCACTGATACGAAACTCAGCGGGAATATCCGCCTCGGTGACGAACATGCTCGGGCCGTTGACGGCCTTGCCCAGGTTGATCATGCCCCAGCCATAGAGCGCGTCCACGCCAGGCGCGCCGAGGTCGGTGGCGGTGGTTTTCAACACGTCGGCCACCTGGGCGCCGGTCATGTAGGGGAAGCGCTCCATCAGTACCGCCATGCTGCCCGCCACATGGGGCGCGGCCATGGAGGTACCGTTTTTGTTGGCCCAGCCCACGGTCAGGTCTTGCAGGCTGGTGCCGTTCAGCACGGAGCTGTAGATCCGTGTACCTGGCGCCGACACGCAGAAGCTGGCCGTGTAACCGCAGCGCGAAGAAAAGGTGCTCAAAGTGTAAGGCGTGGCAACGGCGGCCGTGGCGTTCGGATTTTGCTGCAGGGCAGCAACCGTCAGCCAGTTGGGGGCGATCTCTGGCACGAAATACCCGAGTCCGGCCATGGCGTCCGGGTTGTTCAGGTTGTAGTCGTTGCCTGCGGCGAAAATAGTCACCACGCCGCTGCGCGCGGCATCGATGGCGCCCTGGTAAGCGCCCCCCGGGCGAGTGCCGAGGATCTGTTGGATCTGATCGAACTGCAGCTGCGCATCCTGCACGGTAAAGTGCGCAAAGGCCGGATCGCGACCGCCCTGGTCAAAGCGGTCGGTAATGCCAATGCCCCAGCTATTATTGATGATGCGCGCGCCACTGCTGACCAATGCATTCCAGCCCGCCTGGTAAACCGCGCCGTCGTTGCCCAGCACAATGCCGTCTTCCGGGCCTGGGTCGCCGTTGTCGGCGCTGATGATCTGGGCGTTGAAGGCCACGCCGTGCATGGGCCCGCCGTCACGGTTGCCGCCCGCGATGCCACCTACGTGGGTGCCATGGTTACCCAGCCGGCCGTTGGAGTCAGGGGTAGGGGTGCCATCGTAACGGAAGGCGTCGCCGGCCTTTACCGGGATATAGGGGTCGGTGTACTCGCGAATGCCACTGGTGACCAAGTTGATCACTTTATCCGGGCTGGCGAATTCCGGGTGCGGTGCGTACACCGGCTGATCGAAAATTCCCAGCTTCACGCCCTTGCCGGTGTAGCCGGCGGCGTAGGCCTGGTCCGCGTTGATCGCGCCCAGCCCCCATTGGGCCGTGAACTCCGGGCTGCGCCAACTGGCGACATTCCCGGCCTGGCCGGCTTCTACGTAAGGCGCAGCCTGGGCTGCACCGAGGGTGGCCAGGTAGCAGGCCAGAGCGCCGCAAGAAACGCGATTGGCTTGCCGAATAGCGTGCCGAATGGAGCTGACAGCAAGCTGTCGAGTGGTGGATGGCTTTTTCATAAATACAACTGTCCTTAGTTAGCGCACACAAAACCCCGCGCGAATGCCGTCTTGGTATCCGCGTCGTTCTTTTTCCAACAATGGGTAGGTTGAAACATTCAGCTTCAGGAAAGCGGCGGGCGAAGGCCTGGCTCGCCCTGCCGCTTTGCGTCTAGAACTGCCAGTTAAGGCTCAAGCCAATGCCGTGGCTTTTTTCACGGCTGGCCAGTTGGCCGTTGTAGTCCAGGCTAACGCTGGCCTCACGGCTCAGCGCCATGCGGGCATGGGCACCCACCAGGGCCGCATCACGCACCAAGGGCGAGCTTTCGATACCAAAGCTGCTGCCACCTGCCGCAAAGGCCATGTGCTGCTCTGAATCGGTATCGCTCAGGTTGTGCTGCCAGCCCAGGCTGCCGGAGAGGTCGAGCTTCTGATGATCATTGATTGCGACGGTTTTAAGCGCCCGTACGCCCAGCGTACCGAGCACGGCTTCACGGGTGTCGCTGCCGGAGGCAAGCGCTGCGGCATCTCCCTTCTCGGTGAAGCGATCAGTGCCAAGGTGTACATAGGCCAGGTTGGCGAAGGGTTCAAGCACTGCGGGCTGCAACTGAATACGGTACGCCGCTTCGGTGAATACCTGTGCGGTTTGCGCATCGTGTTTGGTTTTCTCCCGCCCGCTGGCGTCGCCGACCTGTACATCGCGCTTGCCATCGATCCGGTGCCAGCTGTAGGCACCGCCGAGGGTCAAGCGCCAGGCGCCGATTTCATGACCCAGGTAGGCGCCCAGATGGTAGCTGTCTACCGATGCTCGGGAATGGGTGCCCGAGCCCATGTTGACCGAGCTGTCGCTGTAGCCGCCTACCAAGCCAAGGCGGGTGTCGTCACCTACGTCGCCGTCGACACCCGCCAGCACGCCGCTAATCGATGAGGTATAGCCAGCCGTATCGCTACGGGAATCCGTTTTGCCCCACGCACCCAAGGCCTTGAACCACACATTGTCTTGCGCTGCCGTATTGGCATCGGCACCGAACACGCTGGCGCCCAGGCGCTCGCCCACGGCATCACGCACATAGCGGCTGTCGTTGATCAACTGGGTGGCGACTGCCGGGTAGATCTCACCCGACAGCTGCTGGAAACTCTCCCGGGCCGAGGCGGCGCTTGGCGCGAGCAGCAGGTTTTCATTCACCGCGTTGCCCGTCCCCAATTGCTCGGCGGCCGAGGCCACGGCTGCCTGGTTAGGGGTTTGCGCCACGCTGTCGAAAGCCGCCGTGCGCTCGATATTCAGGGCAACCCCGTTAGCGGCGTAGTCCAGCCGGCCGCCGAGGAAAGCGTAATTGGAGGTGACCGCCGCGAACTGCCCGTTCACACCGTTGGCGGCTTGCAACACGTTGTACTGGCGGCCAACCAGGGTTTGGCCAGGCGTGGCATTCAAGGCCAGCGGCGTTGGGTCCAGGGCCAGGGTCATGTTGGCCCCCGACACCGTGGCACTGCCGGTGGCCACAAGGCGGTCACTGGCCGTGGGCGAAAGCTCTACCGCGTAGGTTGAGCCTGGTGCGAAGGTTACGTCACCGTTCACCTGCAAGGTGCCGATGGAGTTACCGGGCGCAACCTGCCCGCCGCTCAACGCGGTGAGGTTACCGACCTGGCCATTGCCGCCCAAGGTGCCCCCCGCATTGACCTGCACAGCGGACGCCAGAGAGCCATTGACCGACAGCACACCCCCGTTGACCTGGGTATCGCCGCGATAGGTATTGTTGCCTTCAAGAATCAACCGGCCCGCGCCGGACTTGATCAGGCTGCCTTGGTACTGGCGCTGAGCCGCTGCCGCAGCACGGGCGGTGCCCACGGCGTAGTCGGTCTGGTCCTGTTGGCTGGCGGTGCTGGCCACGCCGTTCTGCCAACCTCTGCTCACCAGGGTTTGCTGCCAGGCGGCCTGTTCAGCAGTGTCCTCGGCCCGACGCTGGATCAACGCCTGATCAGAAATATCGTTGCTCCAGACATCGGTTTGGCCGGCACCCAGGGTGGCATTGAAGGTGCCCAGCAACTGGCCCGGGCCGCGCATGGCCCGTTCCAGGTTGACTACACCCCAGCCCACAGCGCCATTGGGCGCCTGGGTGACCGAACCATCGAGCTGGGTCGCGGTGGTGAGCAGCACCTGCAAGGCCTGCTCGTTGTTCATGTAAGGGTAGCGCTCCATCACCAGCGCCAATGCGCCCGTGGCATGGGGCGCGGCCATGGACGTACCGGACTTGAGCGCATAGCCGCCGCCAGGCACGGTGCTGTTGATCAGCCTCCCGGGCGTGGTGATGCACCAGTATTTGGCAATGCCGCACTGGTTGTAGCGCTGGGCATTGGCGCTATCCAGGCCAGACACCGCCAGCCAGTGGCCTTCCAGGTCCGGCTCGAAATACGGCAGCGCAGACCGCACACTGGCGTTGGCATAGCCAGTATTGCCAGCACTGAAGACGTTGATCACGCCCTTGCGCGAGACGTTAGCCGCTTCATCCAGCCAGGTGCCCCGGTTGTAATGCTGGGCATAGGCAGCCTGTACGCCTTTCAACGTCGCGTAGGTCACATCCGGCGGCTGGCTACCCCAACTGTTGTTAATCGCCCGCACACCGGCATCGGCCAGCGCGCCATAGGCCGCCTTGAAGTACTGCGGATCCGGGCTCGGGCCAAACAGGAAGCTATCGCTCTGGTTGGTGTTGGCCACATAGATTTGCGCGTTGTACGCCACGCCATGCATGCCGACGCCATCACGGGCCGCGCCCATGGTCCCGGTCACGTGCGTGCCGTGGGTGTCGTTATTGGGGTTGATGGCACCCGTGATGCTAAAGGGCGAACCATCTACATAGGTGCCGTTGGCGGTTACCGCATGGTAGCGGGATGGGCTGGCTTCGGGATGAGAGGGGTCGAAACCTGAGTCCATCGCGCCGATTTTTACGCCGGCGCCGGTGATACCGGCGGCATAAGCCTGGTCAGCCTGGATACGGCCCAATCCCCAGTCGCTCTTGAATTCTTCCGAGTGCCAACTGGCCGCGTCGCCTAACTTCCCCTGTTCTGCATAGTCGGCATAAGCCGAGCAGCCAAAGGTAAAAGACAACGCGCAAAGTGCGGTAGTGGTTGCGGGTTTAACGGAATAACGGACAGCATTCGACGGCTTGAACCTTCGCATCCCTGCACACCTTTTTTATTTGTTAGCTCCCTAGTGAGCGCCGTAAGAAAATAGTCCGCTGCGCAGGGGATGGCAACTTATTTGTTTCAAATTTGATACAAAGCCAACAGTAACTAAGCAGGCAGGTAATAAGGCACAAGGCGTTGTGATGAGGCATCTAGACGGAGCAGGCACAATTACGGTGCATTGCGAGATAGTGGCCTTTTAGTTCCATTGTCGAAAATCCAGCGCGTTTTTTAGTTAATCTAGCGTTGGCGTATTGGCGGCTTCGCTCAGTCACGAGAGCCAGGCAGGGAGGGTAGAAAAGAGGTATTCAAATAATGAATAGTCAAACCCTAGCCTAGCCATTACTTAGCCATGCCACAACATCATCCTTGGCCAGCGTCTCGCTGTTGAGCAAGCGGCAGCCGCGCAGCCGTGGTAGTTGAGAAGGTCATGCCGGGTGCCCAAAACAGTGGGGCGCTTTGAAGTGATCATTATCGCTACAAGTGGGGGTAGCCTTTATATTTTGGCGCGTCATGGCCCAGTAACTTGGGGTCAGAGAACCTCGGGGCGCCTGAGACTTCTGGCTGCTGGTTTGCTCCGATTATTTGCGTTATGAGCAGTAATGGGTTTTAAACGCACAAGCGCGAAGGGTCTGCCGGCGCAATGATTTTATACTGGCGCAACTTTTCGTAGTGCTGGCCACGGCAAGCGATACTTCGTAAGCGGCCGGCGAATGCACCGCAAGTGAATGGCAAAGACAGACTGGATTCGGCGGTACTGCCCAATTTTCTTGTTGATCGAGCAATCTTGGGGCACGCCACAATCCACTTGATGACTCCGCCGTCGCCGTTCCTCAAGTATTGGCCGCATTGTAGGAAGGGGTATAACGACGGCTTGCGACAATGCTGGCATGGGGAAAGGATCGTAGAGCAGATCTATGGATACTGTCGGGAAGCAATAGATCTCGCGTCTAGCAAAACAGCCTGTTCAGTAATCCTTCAATGTGGGTTCCCTCGTATCCAGACCGTAATTCTTCGAGCTTCAGAACCTTACGCTCCCCGCCAAGCAGGCTGAGCCCGTGGAGCTCATTCAAGAGCTTCTGAGACGCTTCGACCTCAGGCTGCAGTGTAAGCCAGGCAGTATTCGCCCGAGCCGCCAAATCTTCAGCCTTATGACTCAGGCGTTGGGATTCGATGAGCGTGCTCGCACTCAACATGCTGGTGAGTTCTGCCTGCGTGCGCTCTAGATCGTTAAGCAAATCGGTGAAAACTTCAGCTTGGTCAAGCGCCACGGAAAGACCGTCGACATAGAGGGTGTCTTCCTGCACGCAGTAAATCCCCAACGGCCCGTCACCGCCTCCGGTGCAATCCAGCGCGAGCACGTTCCCGAGGCGTAACGGCTCTGGAATCCACGTGTGACCCGTGCAAACACGCCAAACGCCGGCCACGCCTTGACGGTAATGCTTTTTGATCCGCTCTCGCCCCCAGAGGGCTATTTCTTCGACTTGCGCGTTGTCGATATCGTTGACGAACCCCTGCCAGGACAAGCCTCTCGGTACATCCCCATGTACAACGCCCACGACCCCACGGGGTGATTCGATCTCGATGAGGGTAGGGAGGGTCTCAAGCTTGACGATGATCATCTCTTTCGACTCATCGGCGACGGTTGCCCACCAACCAGCCCCATGAGAGACATAACGAGCGTCCGGGTTTTCACGGTAAGCCCGAATCAGCATCTGTTCATGGTTACCCATTACGGTGAAAAACCACGGCTCGCCCAAAAGCTTGAGCCCGTCGAGCACGCCCGGGCCGCGATCAATGAGGTCGCCGACGCCGATGACTCGGTCAGTCTGGCTGTCAAAGCCGAGTTTGCGCAGGCCTTTGTACAAGTCGGTGGTTTTGAAGTGAATGTCACCTACGACAAAGTCACGGCCATGGTGATTGTGCGAAAGTCTCAGAACTTTTTGCCTCATGCCTGCGGAATCCTTGGTCATCGAAACGGCTTAATTATCTGCCCTCAGACGCGTGCTACCAAGGTGAATCTTGGGGAGAATGCGGTGGTCTTCGAGCGTGCGGACGGCGCGTTGTCCTACATCCTGTTGGTGGGCAAGGTCGAACGCATCGAGTGGGTATGACCCTGCGCCGACGCCGAGCAAATTCTGCACAGCGCTGGCAGGCTTCAAGGCTGGCGACGATAATGGCGCCGGTTTTCTGATTCGATAAGGCGCGCCATGCAAGATGCATCCGACACCGCCGTCACAGGCAAAGACCCTGCACCCACCGGCACGCAGACGCTGATTCGTGGCTTGGGCGTGATTCAGGCGGTCGCCAGCGGCGCTCGCGACCTCAAGGAAATCGCCCGGTTGATCGGCACCACCCGCAGCACCACCCACCGGCTCGCCAGTTGTCTGGTGGAGGAGCGCTACCTGCGGGTGTTGCCGCAGGTGGGGTATGTGCTCGGGCCGAGATTGATCGAGCTGGGGTTTCAGGCTCGGGAAGAAGTGCCGCTGCTGGTGCTGGCCAGACCCTTTCTCGACGAACTGTCGGCACTTACCGGGGACACCGTGCACCTGGCCATGCGCGATGGCGACGAGGTCTTGTACCTGCATAAAAATCCCGGGCGCAATGGCCCGGAGATGCGATCGCGGGTGGGCCATCGCATGCCGCTGGCGCGCACCGGCATCGGCAAGGCATTGCTGTTGGACAGCCCGGTAAGCGAATGGCGACGGCTGTACGAAATCAGTGTGCCGACCACCGGCAAGAACCCGTTGTGGCCGGCCCATGAAGAACAGACCTGGGAGCAGGTGCAGGCGCGTATGCACGAGTACGTACAGGGCGGCTATGCGTTCGATCTGGAAGACAACGAACCGTCGATCCGCTGTGTGGCGGCACCGGTGCGTGATGCCAGCAAGCAGATTGTCGCCGGCATCAGCATCGCCAGCACCGTGCCGTACATGCCGCTGGAAAAGATGGCCGACCTGGTGCCGGTGATCAAGGACGCGGCGGCACGGTTGTCGGCGGAACTGGGCGGCTAGCGTGTCGCCCCGCATTGCGCGGGGCGAACCGGGGGGTCAGGCCTTCAACGTGGCCATATCAATCACGAAACGGTACTTCACGTCACCGGCGATCATGCGGCTGTAGGCCTCGTTGATGTTCTTGATGTCGAGCATCTCGATGTCACAGGTGATGCCGTGCTCGGCGCAGAAATCCAGGACTTCCTGGGTCTCGGCAATGCCGCCAATCAGTGAGCCCGCCAGTACGCGGCGCTTCATCACCAGGTTGGCCGCATGCAGCGCCGGGTCGACGGGTTCGATCAGGCCGACGAGAATGTGCACGCCGTCAAAACTCAGGGTTTCCAGGTAGGGGTTCAAATCGTGCTGCACCGGAATGGTGTCCAGCAGGAAGTCGAAGTGACCGGCAGCCGCTTTCATCTGCTCGGCATCGGTCGAGACGATGACGTGATCGGCGCCCTGACGACGGCCTTCTTCGGCCTTGCTCGCCGAACGGGTGAATAGCGTCACTTCCGCGCCCATGGCCTTGGCGAACTTGATGCCCATGTGGCCCAGACCGCCCATGCCCAGTACGCCCACTTTGTCGCCCGCCTTGACGCCGTAATGCTTGAGTGGCGAGTAGGTGGTGATGCCGGCACACAGGATGGGCGCCGCGGCGGCCAGGTCGAGTTTCTCCGGGATACGCACGACGAAGTGCTCGCTGACCACGATGCTGTTGGAGTAGCCGCCCATGGTGTTGCTGCCGTCGACGCGGTCGGGGGTGGCGTAGGTCATGGTCGGGCCTTCGAGGCAATACTGCTCGAGGTCCTGCGCGCAGGCTTCACACTGACGGCAGGAGTCGACCATGCAACCGACGCCGACCAGATCGCCGACTTTGTGCTTGCTGACATTGGCGCCGACTTCGGTGACTTTGCCGACGATCTCGTGGCCCGGCATCAGCGGGTACACGGCAATGCCCCACTCGTTGCGCGCCTGGTGAATATCGGAGTGGCAGACGCCGCAGTACAGAATCTCGATGGCCACGTCGTCCGGCCGCGGGCTGCGGCGGCTGAACGTCATGGGGGCGAGGGGGGCGGTGGCGGACTGGGCGGCGTAACCGATGGCTGTGTACATGAAGAACCTCGCAGAAACGATGACGGTTGAGGCGGTGCATTGTCCCCAGGCAGGGCATTGCCGGCCATGGTCATTCCTCCGCCTGTCATGCCTGATCCTCCGGATTTCAGGAATCGAATAGGGCGTCACGCCGCTGATCTGCGATGATAGCGGTGTCAAATCCTCCGTACGGCTGCCCATGTCTCCTCTTTCCCATTCCGATGCCAACGCCGAGTTGGTCGCCCTCATCAAACCGCTGGCGTCGCGCCCGGGTTTCGTCGACACCCGCGTCCCGGGCGTGCAGGCGATGTCCTGGGATTACTACGTCGCCAGCAGCCCGCAGATCTATGAACCGAGTCTGGTGATCATTGCCCAGGGCAGCAAGCTCGCGCGCCTGGGCCCGCGAACGCTGGAATACGGCGCCGGTCATTATCTGGTGCAGGCGTTGTCGGTGCCGTTCATGTGCGAAACCTTCGCCACGGCCGAGGCGCCGATGTATGGCGTCGCCGTGTCAATCGATCGCGCGCTGCTGGGCGAGCTGGTGCATGCCATGGGCGAGGCGCCGAACGTCAAAGTCAAGGCGCAGACGCCGGAATCCATGACCTCCGCCGAGCTGGATGCGCCGATGCGTGAGAGTGTCGAGCGGCTATTGCGCTGCCTGCACGATCCGCTGGACGCACAAGTGATGGGCCAGGCGCGGGTCAGGGAGGTGGTGTATGCCGCGTTGCGCGGTCCCCAGGCCGGGGTGCTGCGGGCATTGGTCGAGCAGACCGGCCACTTCGCGCGCATTGCCGCGTCGCTGCAGCATCTGCGCGACCACTATGATCAGGCCTTGAGTGTCGAGGATCTGGCGCGCTGCGCCAATATGAGCGCCTCGACCTTCCATGAGCATTTCAAGCGCAGCACGCTGCTGTCACCCGTTCAGTACTTGAAACGCGTGCGGCTGCTCAAGGCTCAGCAGATGCTCATCGGCGAGGGCATGGGCGTGGCGCAGGTGGCGCACAAGGTCGGGTATCAGAGCACGTCGCAATTCAGTCGCGAGTACAAACGCTACTTCGAACGCAATCCGGGGGAAGAGGGCGAGCGGCTGAAGATATCAGCGTGAGGGGTGACGCTGAAACTCAAGAGCTTCCCGGCTAAAGCCGGTCCTACGAAGGTTGCGCGGTGTCTTAGTGGGACCGGCTTCAGCCGGGAAGTGGCCAGTGTGCGCACCATCAATTTTGCGCGATGGCCGCTGACGCCTTCCCGGCTAAAGCCGGTCCTACGAAGGTTACGCGGTGTCTATGTGGGACCGGCTTCAGCCGGGAAGAGGCCAGTGTGCGCACCATCAATTTTGCGCGATGGCCGCTGACGCCTTCCCGGCTAAAGCCGGTCCTACGAAGGTTACGCGGTGTCTATGTGGGACCGGCTTCAGCCGGGAAGAGGCCAGTGTGTGCACCATCAATTTTGCGCGATGGCCGCTGACGCCTTCCCGGCTAAAGCCGGTCCTACGAAGGTTACGCGGTGTCTATGTGGGACCGGCTTCAGCCGGGAAGAGGCCAGTGTGCGCACCATCAATTTTGCGCGATGGCCGCTGACGCCTTCCCGGCTAAAGCCGGTCCTACGAAGGTTACGCGGTGTCTTTGTGGGACCGGCTTCAGCCGGGAAGAGGCTAGTGTGCGCACCATCAATTTTGCGCGATGGCCGCTGACGCCTTCCCGGCTAAAGCCGGTCCTACGAAGGTTACGCGGTGTCTATGTGGGACCGGCTTCAGCCGGGAAGAGGCCAGTGTGCGCACCATCAATTTTGCGCGATGGCCGCTGACGCCTTCCCGGCTAAAGCCGGTCCTACTCAGAATCCTTTACATATTGGGATAGGTCGGGCCGCCTGCGCCTTCCGGTGCTACCCACGTGATGTTCTGCGACGGATCCTTGATGTCACAGGTTTTGCAGTGGACGCAGTTCTGCGCGTTGATCTGGAAGCGCTTGGCGCCGTCTTCCTGGGTCACCACCTCGTAAACCCCCGCCGGGCAGTAACGCTGGGCAGGCTCGTCGTACTTGGGCAGGTTGACGCTGATCGGGATGCTCGGATCCTTCAGCTTCAGGTGGCACGGCTGCTCTTCTTCGTGGTTGGTGCCGGAGATGAACACCGAACTCAGCTTGTCGAAGCTCAGCTTGCCGTCGGGTTTCGGGTAGTCGATTTTCTTCGAGTCGGCCGCCAGCTTCATGCACGCATAGTCCGGCGTGGTGTCACGCAGGGTGAAGGGGATCTTGCCGCCAAACAGGTTCTGGTCAACGAAGTTGAACGCGCCGCCGAAGATCGCGCCGAACTTGTGCACCGCCGCGCCGAAGTTACGACTGGCGAACAGTTCTTCGTGCAGCCAGCTGGCCTTGAAGCCCTCGACGTAGCCGTTGAGCGTGTCACCACCCTCGTTGCCGGCAAACAGCGCATCCGCCACCGCTTCGGCGGCGAGCATGCCGGACTTCATGGCGGTATGGCTGCCCTTGATCTTGGCGAAGTTCAGCGTGCCCAGGTCGCAACCGATCAGTGCGCCGCCGGGGAAGACCATCTTTGGCAGCGAATTCAGGCCACCCTTGCAGATGGCCCGTGCGCCGTAGCTGATGCGCTTGCCGCCTTCCAGGTACTGCTTGAGGACCGGGTGGTGCTTGAGGCGCTGGAATTCGTCGAACGGCGACAGGTAAGGGTTGGCGTAGGAGAGGTCGACGATCAGGCCGACCACGACCTGATTGTTTTCCAGGTGGTAAAGGAACGAGCCGCCGGTGTTTTCGGTGCCCATGATATCCAGCGGCCAGCCGGCGGTGTGAACCACCAGGCCCGGCTGATGTTTGGCCGGATCGACTTCCCAGATTTCCTTCAAGCCGATGCCGTAGTGCTGAGCGTCGGCCTCACTGTCCAGCTTGAAGCGATTGATCAGTTGCTTGCCGATGTGACCGCGGCAGCCTTCGGCGAACAGCGTGTACTTGCCGCGCAGTTCCATACCGGGGGTGTACAGGCCTTCTTTCGGATTGCCTTCACGGTCGACGCCCAGATCACCGGTGAGAATCCCGCGCACCACGCCGGTCTCATCGATCAGCGCTTCCTGAGCCGCGAAGCCCGGGTAGATTTCGACGCCGAGGTTCTCGGCCTGCTGTGCCATCCAGCGGCACAGGTTGCCCAGGGAGATGATGTAGTTGCCTTCGTTGTGCATGGTCTTGGGCACGAACACGCCCGGGACTTTCTGGCTGGCGTCCGCACCGGTCAGCACATAGATGTCGTCGGTTTTGACCGGGGTATTGAGCGGGGCGCCCAGGGCTTTCCAGTCGGGGAACAGCTCGTTGAGGGCGCGGGGTTCGAACACTGCGCCGGAGAGAATGTGAGCACCGACCTCGGAGCCTTTTTCCACCACGCAGACGCTGATTTCCTGACCGGCGTCAGCGGCTCTCTGTTTCAGGCGGCAAGCGGCAGACAGCCCGGCGGGCCCGGCTCCGACGATGACGACGTCGAACTCCATAAATTCGCGTTCCACAGGCTATCTCCTACTCAAGGCTCAACGGCGTATTTTTTAGGCGTATTTTTTATAGATGGCTAAAACCGACCCCCGGAAGCTCATTTATCCGGGTGTCGTCTTGAAGGCGCGCATTATATCTACACCACCTCGCAGGTCCAATACAAACGTTTGTTTGAATCGGCCGAAACCCTGATAAATCATGGTGAGACGGCTTGTGACTGGCGTTTATGTCGTATTGACCCGACCCGGCGTTGCGGTCAAGATACGGGCGGTTTTGCGCTCGCTACAGTTGGCCGCCGGCCTTGTCGGCTGCGTGCAAACTGTCGGTAGCAGAACACCGCTAAAAGCAACGTGAGCATCGCCCCCGCGCAACCCTCAGCCCCAGGCCTGCGGCGCGCTGCAGTTTACACGGGCGGGCAACGTCTGGCTTGGATTGCCGCCGTAGCGTGGCCGCTTTTGCTGATATCAGCATTCACCAACCACGAATACGTTGTTTTCACAGGTGTTCTTTACACTGACGAGTACCCATCGCCGGGCAAGGCCTGGCGATTTTCTTTTCACCGGAGAGAAACGAGGAATCCATGAAGGTTCTTGTAGCTGTCAAACGAGTGGTCGACTACAACGTCAAGGTTCGCGTCAAAGCGGATAACTCCGGCGTCGATCTCGCCAACGTTAAAATGTCGATGAACCCCTTCTGCGAGATCGCGGTAGAAGAAGCCGTCCGCCTGAAAGAGAAAGGCGTGGCGACCGAGATCGTCGTCGTTTCCATCGGCCCGACCACCGCCCAGGAGCAACTGCGTACCGCGTTGGCACTGGGTGCCGATCGCGCCATCCTCGTGGAATCCGCTGACGAACTGACCTCCCTGGCCGTGGCCAAGTTGCTGAAGGCTGTTGTCGACAAAGAACAACCGCAGCTGGTCATTCTCGGCAAGCAGGCGATCGACAGCGACAACAACCAGACTGGCCAGATGCTGGCTGCGCTGAGCGGTTATGCCCAGGGCACCTTCGCGTCCAAAGTCGAAGTGTCCGGCGACAGCGTCAACGTCACCCGTGAAATCGACGCTGGCGCGCAGACCGTTTCCCTCAAGCTGCCGGCCATCGTCACCACCGACCTGCGTTTGAACGAGCCGCGCTACGCGTCGCTGCCGAACATCATGAAAGCCAAGAAAAAGCCCCTCGAAGTGCTGACCCCTGATGCGTTGGGCGTTTCGATTGCGTCCACCAACAAGACCCTGAAGGTTGAAGCGCCGGCTGCCCGCAGCGCAGGCATCAAGGTCAAGTCGGTTGCTGAACTGGTTGATAAACTGAAAAACGAAGCGAAGGTGATCTGATGACGACCCTGGTTATCGCTGAGCACGAAAACGGCGCAATCGCTCCCGCCACTCTCAATACCGTTGCCGCGGCCACCAAGATCGGTGGTGACATTCACGTTCTGGTCGCCGGTCTGAATGTCGGTGCCGTCGGCGAAGCAGTTGCAAAAATCGCAGGCGTGTCCAAGGTCCTCGTGGCTGACCACGCAGCGTATGAACACCAGTTGCCGGAAAACGTTGCCCCGCTGGTCGTCGAGCTGGCTTCGGCCTACAGCCACGTGCTGGCCGCTGCAACCTCCAACGGCAAGAACATCCTGCCGCGTGTTGCTGCCCAACTGGACGTCGACCAGATCTCCGAGATCATCTCGGTCGAAAGCGCTGACACCTTCAAGCGCCCGATCTACGCGGGTAACGCCATTGCGACCGTTCAGTCGTCGGCAGCCGTGAAAGTCATCACCGTTCGCGCCACCGGCTTTGACGCCGTTGCAGCGGAAGGCGGTTCTGCTTCGGTTGAAGCCGTCAGCGCGGCCCATGATGCGGGCAAATCGTCCTTTGTCAGCGAAGAGCTGGCCAAGTCCGATCGTCCGGAGCTGACCGCTGCCAAGATTGTCGTTTCCGGCGGCCGTGGCATGCAGAACGGCGACAACTTCAAACACCTGTACACCTTGGCTGACAAGCTGGGTGCGGCTGTTGGCGCTTCCCGCGCGGCCGTCGACGCAGGCTTCGTACCTAACGACATGCAGGTCGGTCAGACCGGCAAGATCGTCGCGCCGCAGCTGTACATTGCGGTCGGCATCTCCGGCGCGATCCAGCATCTGGCTGGCATGAAAGACTCCAAGGTGATCGTGGCGATCAACAAGGACGAAGAAGCACCGATCTTCCAGGTGGCCGATTACGGCCTCGTGGCGGACCTGTTCGAAGCGATCCCCGAGCTGGAGAAGCTGGTTTAATCCACTTCCCTGACTTATAAAGAGAACCCGTTCGTTCGGGCTGCCTGAGCGCCGGTCATCGTTCACTCGATGAACCAGCGCTCAGGCAGTCGGAGCTGGCGGGTTTTTTTTATGGGCTCAAAAAGGACGTTGTCATGTTGTCGCCAAAGCAAACGCTGGCTTCACTGCTGGGCGGGTTGCTGTTGCTGCCGTCGCTGGCCTGGTCTGCGGGCAAGTGTGACCGGCTGATTGTCACCGGCAGCCCGGACGCGCCGCCGTACCTGTGGCGCGACCCGCAGGACCCCAAGCACCTGATGGGCGCCAATGCCGACCTGCTCAAGGAGGTCGCGCAACAGATCGGCGTCAAGGTCGAGCTGCTGTATGGCGGCAAGCGCAGCCAGGCCCTGGAAGAGGTGCGCACCGGGCGCATGGACATGCTGGCGGACACGCCCCTCAACAGCGCCGAGCTGGAATCCCTGGATTTCATCCACCCGCCCATCGCCCAGAACGAGATCATGGTCTGGACCCGCACCGGCCATGAGCAGCCGTTCAATTCGCTGGCCGATCTGCAGGGCCGTCCCGGCGCCATGTCTGAAAAAACCCGCGTGACACCGGGGTTCGATGAGGCGATCAAGGCGCACCTGACGCTGGAGAGGCAGGCCAGTCTTCTCCAGGCCTTTCAGAAACTGGCGGCGGGGCAGGTCGAGTTCGTCCTTGCCGGCCGCTATGCGGGGATGGCCGTGACTCAGGCGCTGGACGTCGCCAAAGACCTGCAAACCCAGCCCATGCCCCTCGATCGTCCGGGCTTTTATCTGGCGCTGTCGTTCAACTCCGCCTGCAATGATCAATGGCTGCGCGGACAGCTGGCGAAAAAAATGACAGAATTGGCCGCTTCCGGTCGCTCCAGTGAAGCCGTCACGCGCAACCTGGACCTGTGGAAAATCCAGTTGCAGCAGTCCGGTAGCGCCCTCCATCAGTAGGAATGTGTTTTGAGCTTTCTCTTGAAAATCCAGCCTGTATTCGCCGCTGTCGTGCTCGTCGCTCTCGTCGGCTGTGCCAACGACCCAGCGCCCACCGAACAACTCAAACTTACCGAACAGGCCGTCGCCCAGGCCACCGCGGTCGGCGCTACGGATGAAGAACCGGACCTGGTGACAGCGCAGACCAGGCTGACCCAGGCCCGCGCCGACATGGCGGACAAGTCCTACAAGGACGCGCGCATGCAGGCTGAGCAGGCCGAGCTGGACGCCCGTCTCGCGGAGGCCCGTGTGCTGACGCAGAAGAGTGAAGCACAGGTGGCCCAGGTCAACACCCGCCTCGAGCGCCTGCGCAAGCAGCTGGGGGCTGGCCAATGAATGCCGTTGCGCGAAGCCTCAGTCTCGGCCTTTTGCTGGCCAGTGCCGGTCTTGCTGGCTGTGCCGGCCACCAGAGCAGTGAACAGGCGTTGCAGGGCGCCGTTGCCGATTACCAGAAGGTCAAGGAAGACACCAACGTCCTGCGCAGCGCCCCGAAGGACGTCATCCGTGCCGGTGAATTGCTGGGCCGGGCCGAGCGCCTGTCGAGCTACATCGGCAGCGCTGACGACGTCAGTCATTACGCGTACCTGAGCAGCCGTTACAGCGCGATCGCCCGGGAGCACAGCAAGTTGCTGCTGAATCAGGAAAAGCTCGCCCGACTGGAGCTGGAACGTCAGCGCCTGCAGTTGGCCTTGCGTGAGGCCAAGCTGGCCGGCGCCCAGCAACAGGGCAAGTGGGCCGAAGATCAGGTGATCAGCCTGTCGACGCAGCAGAATGAGCGGGGGCTGGTGATGACCCTCGGCGACATGCTCTTCGATACCGGCCGCGCCGAACTGAAAAGCTCGGCTAACCGCACGGTACTTAAGGTCGTGCAGTTCCTGCAATTCAATCCCAAGCGCGTCGTGCGCATCGAGGGCTACACCGACAGCACCGGCGATAGTGAGGTAAACCTCGCGCTTTCGAAAGACCGGGCACAGTCCGTCGCTGACGTGCTGTCTGATCTGGGCATCGAGGAAGACCGCATTCAGGTCGAAGGTTATGGCGACCAGTACGCGGTTGACGCAAACACCTCCGAAAGCGGTCGTGCACAGAATCGCCGTGTCGAAATCGTCTTCTCGGACGACAAGGGGCATCTGAGCGCGCCTCGTTGAAGAGCAGCGGACTGTCGCAATCCGAGTGATTCAAACACCGCGCCCTCTAGCCGGAACAGGAACTGTCACCGTACACTTCTGAACTGTTCCGGTGATCCTGCTCCTTTGGTCACCGCACGCATGATCAAAGCACGGGATCGAGGGACGCGAAATGACCAGTCTGTTGCTGTACCAACGCATCGCCCAACAGCTGGCCGAAGACATTCGCCGGGGCGTGTACCAGCCAGGCGAACGCGTGCCTTCCGTGCGCAAGATGAGCTCCCAGCTCAACGTCAGCCATGCCACCGTCCTCCAGGCCTATGCCAACCTTGAAGATCAGGGTTTGATCCGCGCGCGGCCCCAGTCCGGGTACTACGTGCATCAAACTCCGGCCCTCACGGCGGCGACCCCCGATATCGCGCGGGTTGAGCGTCCCGGCCTGGTCACCCGCGCCAGCATCATTCAGCAGGTGCTGGTCGAAGCGCGGCGTGAAGGGGTGTTCGCGTTTGGCGCTGCTGTCCCGCACATCGATTACTTGCCGTTGCGCGCATTGCATCAGCAACTGGCCAAGGTCACCCGGTTTCAAAGTCCCCGCGCATTCAACTACATGTTCAGCCCGGGCTTCGAGCCGCTGCGCCGACAGGTCGCGATTCGCATGCGCGACGCCGGCGTGGTGATCGACCCCTCGGAAGTGGTGATCACCCACGGTTGCGTCGATGCGCTGCAGATGTCGCTGCGGGTGCTGACCAGCCCCGGAGACCTGATCGCTGCAGAATCCCCAACCTATTACGGCCTGCTGCAACTGGCCGATCTGCTTGGCTTGAAAGTCATCGAAATCCCCAGCGACCCCAGCACCGGGATCAGCCTGGAAGCGCTGCAACTGGCGGCCAATCAGTGGTCGATCAAGGCGCTGGTGATGACGTCGCGGCTGAGCAACCCGCTGGGCAGCACCATGCCGGAAGAGCGGCAGAAACACCTGCTGCGCCTGGCCTCGGATTTCGACATCCAAATCATCGAGGACGACATCTACGGCGAGCTGATGTACGAGCAGAACAAGACCAAGGCGTTGAAGGCGTTCGACCGGCTGGGCCACGTCATCTACTGCTCCAGCTTCTCCAAGACCCTGTCGCCGGGCGTGCGGATCGGCTGGATGATCGCCGGGAAATACCAGGCGGAAATCCAGCGCCTGCAAACCTTCAGCACCCATTCGGCGTGCAGCGTGACGCAGATGGCGGTGGCGTCCTACCTCGAAAACGGCGGGTATGACCGGCACTTGCGCTTTATCCGTCAGGAGCACCGCAAGAATCTGAGCGCCTTCCAGCTCGCCGTGCAGCAAATGTTCCCCGAAGGCACGCAGATCAGCCGGCCTGCGGGCGGGTTCATCCTGTGGATCAGCCTCCCGGGGCGGGTAAACACTCAGGAGTTGCACGTGCGCGCGCTTGAGCAGGGCATCAGCATCGCGCCGGGCCTGATCTTCAGTAATACCGAGCAGTTCAACCACTGCATTCGCCTGAATTGCGGGCTGCCGTGGAACCGTGAAGCGGAGAGGGCGTTGATGACGGTGGGCATGCTCGCCAAGCAGTTATGCCAGGACGCCGGGCAATCCTGGTGAACTCGTAGGGCCGCCAGCTTTCCATACTATCGAGGGAGGCTGACAGGGAACTTGTCAGCCGCCGTGCAACGGGCCAGCATATGGCCCCTGTCTTACTTACTGCCGTTCAGACTATGAAATCACTGCGTTGTTTAAGTGTGATGGTGTTGGTGTTGCTGAGCGCCTGTGATGCCGATAAAGCGCCCACCCCACCGGCGAAAGCTACCGCTTCTGCGCCTGCTGCGGGTGACGCTGCGCCGGCCGAAGCTGCTAAAGCAGCGAAGCCAGCGTCAGAGCCTGAGTCCGCGCCTGCGCTGGCGGACAAGCCTGCTGCGGATGCGCCAGCGGTCCATGCGCTGGCGCCGAACATTCCCGCCGTGCCTGTAGTCGCGTCGGGTAAGTCGTCGGCTGAGGCGCCGCGGGCGGTCACCGATGTCAAGGCTGCGGACGGTAAGTCCGCTGGCGCCAACGCCAAATCTGCCAAGGTTAAAGCGGATAACGCCGAAGTCGCGCGGCGTGCGCCGGTGGCCAGCAAGAGCAAATCGGCGTCACAAGTGGTCAAGGAGACACGCCTGAACAAGGTGCCCCTCGACCTGAGTCTGCCGCCCGAGATGGTTAAGCAACTGACCCCGCCGGCGAATGTGATCTCCTCGGCGTCGAAGTCCAAAGCCCAGTCAACTGGCGCCAAGCCGTTGCTGCCTAAAATGTTTCCTGATTCGGATGCGGACCCTGACTTCCAGATGCAAGGCCGTCTGCTGAGCAATGAAATGGATTTGCAGTTGCGTAATGAGGCACGCAAGGACGTGGAAGGCGCTGCTCTGGATTTCACCTTTAAAAAGTGATGAACGCACGGCGCTGTCCCAGGACCTGATTTTCAAACGTGTGTTTTAGCGCGTAAGATCCTGCCATCGTCCTCACTGCCACACAGGTTCTCTCCATGGAATGCCGTTCAGGCTGCGGCGCGTGCTGCATCGCGCCGTCCATCACATCACCGATCCCTGGAATGCCCAACGGCAAACCTGCCGGCATGCGCTGCCTGCACCTGTCGGTGGACATGCTCTGCGCAATCTTCGGGCAGCCGGGAAGGCCGGCGGTATGTGGCCAGTTTGCGGCGGAGCCCGAAGTGTGTGGCAGCGGTCCCGAGGATGCGATCAGGCTGATTGGCTGGTGGGAAAAGATGACATCGGTGGCGTGAATTGCGGCCGAGGCACGACTGAACTTCAACAATAAGGAACAACATATGAGTTCGCTGTACCGCATTGCTTTCGGATTGGGACTGACTGTATGGGTGGCGGCTTCGGCGCAGGCTGAGGAGTGGAAAGTCGCGAAGAACGAGGAGGGGATCAAGGTCTCACTCAGCGAATTCCCCGGGTCGCAGTACAAGGCCTATCAGGGCGTGACCACCATCAAGGCGAGCATCGGCAAGCTCCGTGCGTTGCAGGAAGACGTGGTCAGCGCCTGTGCCTGGATTCACGAATGCAAACTGCAGAAGATACTCAAGCATGAGGGCGACAAGACCTGGACCTATTCCCAGTTCAACACGCCCTGGCCGGTCACACCCCGGGATTCGGTGTTGAAGGTCACCACAGTGGAGGGCGCCGATGGCAGCATGACCCGTCAGCTGGAAGGCGACCCCAAGTACATCCCGGAAGAGAAGGGCTTTGTGCGGGTGGCGCAGGTCGAGGGGTTCTGGAAGTTCGTGCCCAAAGGCGAGAATCTGACCGAGGTCACCTATCAGGTGCACACCGAGCCGGGCGGCAGCGTGCCGTCGTGGCTGGCGAACAAGTTCGTGGTGGACGCGCCGTTCAATACGCTCAAGGCGCTCAAGGAGCGTGCAGAGAAGAACTGACCAGTTCGCGTCCGACGCTGACGCCACGCACTAAAAAGGCTGCCCGAGGGCAGCCTTTTTTTGCGTCTTGGCGGGTGCTGCCGAGTTACTTACGCTCGGCCAGCGGAACGATGTCCCGCGACACTTCGCCGGTGTACAGCTGGCGTGGACGGCCGATCTTGTAAGGGCTCGACAGCATTTCCTTCCAGTGGGAGATCCAGCCGACGGTTCGCGCCAGGGCGAAAATCACGGTGAACATACTGGTCGGGATGCCGATCGCCTTGAGGATGATGCCCGAGTAGAAGTCCACGTTCGGGTAAAGCGAGCGTTCGATGAAGTAAGGGTCGGTCAGGGCGATCTCTTCAAGACGCATGGCCAGTTCGAGCTGCGGGTCGTTGGTGATGCCCAGCTCGCGCAGGACTTCGTCGCAGGTCTGCTTCATCACGGTGGCGCGCGGGTCGCGGTTCTTGTAAACCCGGTGGCCAAAGCCCATCAGCTTGAACGGATCGTTCTTGTCCTTGGCCTTGGCGATGTAGGTGTCGATGTTGGACACATCGCCAATCTCATCGAGCATGGTCAGCACGGCTTCGTTGGCGCCGCCGTGGGCAGGGCCCCAGAGCGCGGCGATACCGGCTGCGATACAGGCAAACGGGTTGGCGCCCGACGAGCCTGCCATGCGCACGGTGGACGTCGAGGCGTTCTGTTCGTGGTCGGCGTGAAGGATGAAGATCCGGTCCATGGCCTTGGCCAGCGTCGGGCTGATCGGTTTGATCTCGCACGGCGTGTTGAACATCATGTGCAGGAAGTTTTCCGCGTAGCTGAGGTCGTTGCGCGGGTACATCATGGGTTGACCCATGGAGTACTTGTAAACCATTGCGGCCAGGGTCGGCATCTTGGCGACCAGGCGGATCGCGGAGATTTCCCGGTGCTGCGGATTATTGATGTCCAGGGAGTCGTGGTAGAACGCCGACAGGGCGCCAACCACACCGCACATGACGGCCATCGGGTGGGCGTCGCGGCGGAAACCGTTGAAGAAGGTCTTCAGTTGCTCGTGCACCATGGTGTGATTCTTCACGGTGACGACGAATTCGGCTTTTTGCTCGGCGGTTGGCAGCTCGCCGTTAAGCAACAGGTAGCAGGTTTCCAGGTAGTCCGATTGCTCGGCCAGCTGTTCGATCGGGTAGCCGCGATGCAGCAGAATGCCGTTGTCACCATCGATATAGGTGATCTTCGATTCGCATGAGGCGGTGGACATGAAGCCTGGGTCGAATGTGAAGCGTCCGGTGGCAGTCAGGCCGCGTACGTCGATAACATCGGGACCAACGGTGCCGGTCAGAATGGGCAGCTCGACGGGGGCTGCGCCCTCGATGATCAACTGCGCTTTTTTATCAGCCATGTGGCCTCCTAATTATGCTTCAAATCATCAGACAGACCCCCCACGCAGGGCCCGCATCACTATAGTGAGATAAATTCTAAAGTCAATTTGCCAAAAGTCTTGTAGCAGAGGGCTTTAAGCCATGGTTTTCGTCGAAATTACGGGCCATTTACGCCAATTATCGGGCTAAAGCAATCCACCCTTGGGACAGGGTCTGCGCGTTGTCATTAGCGGGCTAACTGTCTATACTCGGCGTCCGACCGCCAGGGGCTTTCAGGCCTGATTCAACGGGGTTGGTCACTTCCTGGGTAGTGGGTACCTGACCAGTACACTTCCCAACAACTTGCCCTGAGTGTTAGGGCTCTTCAGTGTGAAAAAAAGCCGTGAAAAGCCAACGACCTGTAAACCTAGACCTAAGGACCATCAAACTCCCTATCACTGCTTACACGTCCATCCTTCACCGTATTTCCGGTGTCATCCTCTTCGTCGGCATTGCCATCATGCTTTATGCATTGGACCTGTCGCTCGACTCCGAGGAAGGCTTCGCGTCGGTGAAAGCGGGACTGACCAGTCCGCTGGCCAAGTTCGTGATCTGGGCTCTTCTGTCCGCACTGCTTTATCACCTGGTGGCGGGCGTCCGTCATCTGATCATGGACACGGGCATCGGCGAGACGCTGGAAGGCGGCAAGCGGGGCTCTCAAATTGTTATCGCCGTGTCTGTGGTGGTGATCGTTCTGGCAGGAGTGTGGATATGGTAACCAACGTCACTAACCTTTCTCGTTCGGGCCTGTATGACTGGATGGCGCAACGCGTCTCCGCCGTCGTACTCGCGGCTTATTTCATTTTCCTGATCGGGTACCTGATCGCGCACCCTGGCCTCGATTTCGCCACGTGGCACGCGCTGTTCTCCCATAACGCAATGCGCATCTTCAGCCTGTTGGCCCTTGTTGCCCTGGCGGCTCACGCCTGGGTTGGCATGTGGACCATCGCGACCGATTACCTGACGCCGATGGCGCTGGGCAACTCCGCGACAGTGGTGCGTTTCCTTTTTCAGGCGGTGTGCGGCATTGCGATGTTCGCTTACTTCGTCTGGGGTGTGCAGATTCTTTGGGGTATCTGATTCATGGCTAACATTAATACGCTTTCATTCGACGCCATCATCATTGGCGGCGGCGGTGCGGGCATGCGTGCCGCATTGCAGCTGGCTCAGGGCGGCCACAAGACCGCTGTAGTCACCAAGGTTTTCCCGACTCGCTCCCACACCGTTTCCGCACAGGGTGGCATCACCTGCGCCATCGCTTCGGCTGATCCGAACGATGACTGGCGCTGGCACATGTACGATACCGTCAAGGGCTCCGACTACATCGGTGACCAGGACGCTATCGAATACATGTGTTCCGTCGGCCCGGAAGCCGTGTTCGAGCTCGAGCACATGGGTCTGCCGTTTTCCCGTACCGAGCAGGGCCGCATCTATCAGCGTCCGTTCGGTGGCCAGTCGAAAGACTTCGGCAAGGGCGGTCAGGCTGCACGTACCTGTGCTGCTGCCGACCGTACCGGTCACGCGCTGCTGCACACCCTGTATCAGGCCAATCTGAAGGCCGGCACTGTATTCCTCAACGAGTACTACGCCGTTGACCTGGTGAAGAACCAGGACGGCGCGTTCGTCGGCATCATTGCCATCTGCATCGAAACCGGTGAAACCTCCTACATTCGCGCTGACGCGACTGTACTGGCCACTGGCGGTGCTGGCCGTATCTACTCCTCCACCACCAACGCCCTGATCAACACCGGCGACGGCGTGGGCATGGCGCTGCGTGCCGGTGTTCCGGTTCAGGACATCGAAATGTGGCAGTTCCACCCGACCGGCATCGCCGGCGCAGGTGTACTGGTCACAGAAGGCTGCCGTGGTGAAGGCGGTTACCTGATCAACAAGCATGGCGAGCGTTTCATGGAGCGTTACGCGCCAAACGCCAAGGACCTTGCCGGTCGTGACGTTGTGGCTCGCTCGATGGTTAAAGAGATCATCGCCGGCAACGGTTGCGGTCCCGACGGTGACCACGTGATGCTCAAACTCGATCACCTCGGTGAGGAAGTGCTGCACAGCCGTCTGCCAGGGATCATGGAACTGTCCAAGACCTTCGCACACGTCGATCCGGCCGTTGCGCCAATCCCTGTCGTGCCGACCTGCCACTACATGATGGGCGGCGTTGCCACCAACATTCATGGTCAGGCGATCACCCAGGACGCCGCTGGCGTCGACACCATCATCCCGGGCCTGTTCGCGGTGGGTGAAGTGGCATGCGTATCGGTTCACGGTGCCAACCGTCTGGGCGGCAACTCGCTGCTCGATCTGGTGGTGTTCGGCCGTGCTGCCGGTCTGCACCTGGAGCAGGCACTCAACGAAGGCGTCGACTACCGTCGCGCTTCCGAAACCGACATCGACGTTGCGCTGGCTCGCCTCAATGGCCTGAACTCGCGCACCGATGGCGAAGACGTCGCTAC
>LIDZ01015327.1_pt13 | contig 32259 bp, 30 predicted proteins | sample 644651 | NCBI WGS metagenome assembly LIDZ01 (sample SAMN03856242, study PRJNA289617) | food metagenome | isolation source: wine grapes on drying loft during traditional withering process | host: Vitis vinifera cv. Corvina | place: Italy: Gargagnago di S. Ambrogio di Valpolicella | collected 2014-01 | reverse complement strand
ATCAGAGTCGTTTAGACTCTGATTCTCCCCGCTTCAAATATCTGCTTATACGCTACGTTCCCCAAGTAAACTGACCGACAGTTTAATGGGACCGACTAGATCGGTTTTATTTTAAATAAAAGAATTTATATGTTTCACACGACAACATATCTTATATTTCTCGAAGAAACGGATGCCACCTCTTTCAAAGGACGGCAAAGCCGTTTCTTCTTGTGCTGTGCAATATAAAGACATCATCTTAATTGAATTGCCAGCAACTTAAGCTTAAGTTTCCGTATTGGTAGCTGCGGTGAAGAAGTTTCGCATTTCGGTTGGCGTCACCCGTTCCCATAGCGAGAAGAAGCGGAATGAAGTGTTCACTCGTAGGGACGGCCTCCCCTGCAGAGGGAGCGAGCTCGTGGTATTGAAACAGGGCTTCTGTGTCCCATGTCTCCACCTTACTTTGAATCCAGTTGTCGAATTGCTCCGCCCACTTGTCAATCCCCTCGGACCGCCAGTTCAATTTTCTCAAATTATGAACGGTTCCTCCGCTTCCGATAATAAGCACATCCTGCTCGCGAAGCTCCGCCAATGCCTTACCAATCTGATACTGCTGCTCATTAGTTAGATAACGATTGACGGACAGCGCTACGACTGGGATATCTGCTTCCGGATATAGCAGTTTTAGAACGGCCCATGCCCCGTGGTCCAAACCTCTTTTTTCATTTCGAGTGTTCTCAATTCCATACTTTGTAAACAAGCTTTGAATCTGTTCCACAAGCGGTAGATCACTTTGAGCCGGATACGTCATCTGGTACAGCTCATCCTGGAATCCACCAAAATCATAAATGGTCTCATAGGTTGCAGCGGCGCCAATCGACTGTACCGATTCCTCCCAATGAGCGGAGAAGAGAACTATCGCTTTCGGCTTTGGCGTGTGGTCCTTGAACTCCTTAAGCAGCTTGGTATATTCATTATCCTCAAGCACGATTGAGGGTGCGCCATGGGCGAAAAAATAGGATGGTATCATGTATTTTCACTCCTTATTTATTTAATTTGGCATCCTGCTTAAGCCACTGCAAAAAATCGAGCTGATTTTCTTCAGATACGCCGTGGTCGGTCGGATATAGTCTGAAAGTTAAGTGCTCCGTTAGGTCTTTTAAATAGGCAGCTGTCTCGCGCCCGATACGAACCGGAAACACAGAGTCGTATTCTCCATGCGAGGCAAATACGGAAACATCCTTAATACTCTGAAGGGAATATTCTGTTTTCACAAATTCCGGAATATATCCGTTGAGTGCTACGATTCCCTTCAGCTGTTCTCCCATCGTAAGCGCAAGTGTCATGGACAGAATTGCACCTTGGCTGAAACCGAGTAAATAACGTTTGTCAGGATCGATGGGATACTTCTCTGTCGCATAATGAATAAATGCTTCAAGATCTGTAATCGCTTGGTCAAACATCTCCCGAATGGGGTTTCCAAGGCTTTTTAAATCATAATACTGGTACCCCGTCCCCAGCGGCAAATTACCACGAATCCCGATGATGATGAAATCTTCAGCCAAGGGAGCGACCAAACCGAACATATTTTGTTCATTCGATCCTTTGCCGTGGACGGTGAAAATCGTTGGATATTTCTTGCCTTGCTCCAGATTGACCGGTAAGTGAACGTCATATTGATAATTCGGATTCATCTTCGTTTCCTCCTTAGTTGAAAGTTATCTACTGCGCTTGCTCATAACAAGATGGTCAACAGATAATGGTGTTCGATCGGCAACAATCAGATACAACGAGATCAATATGAACCCGAGGTCCAGCTCATAACCGGCCATCTGACCATTACCAAGCAGCCCTACAGATAATTTGGCCGTCAAAATAGCACCGATGAGCACAAGTACAAACAATGCAGATACATAACGGGTAAATAATCCCAAGATAAGCATAATACCTCCGACAAGTTCAATCACCACAACAACATAGGCTACAAATCCAGGAACACCCAATGAGGTAAACCACGCTTCGACATTGCCAAGACCCATTTGAAACTTATCTACAGCATGGAATACAAAGATAATGCCCAGCACCACACGCATAATAATGGAAACAACAGTTGTTCTATTCATTCGTTTCTCTCCTCCAAATATTAGTATTAAAAATATATTATCTATATGTGTAATTTAACGTGAATCACATTGACTTGTCAATACAAAATTTGATAATATAAAATTAAGTTTTGTATTACAAATATTTTGGAGGTGTGATCAGATGGATATTGGCTCTACTATACGGGCAATTCGGAAACGAAAAAATATCACTATCGCTCAAATATGTGAAATGACCGGCCTGTCCCAAGGCTTTATGAGCCAGGTCGAAACAAATAAGACCTCACCATCCATTTCTACCCTTGAAAATATAGCCCAGGCCCTGAGCGTACCACTAGCCTATTTACTATTAAAGAAAGAAGAGCGAATGCGAATTGTTCGGAAAGACGAACGGACAATCACCACTAGCGGCTCAGCCAATCTAAAAGTAGAACACTTGAGTTCCACAAAAAACGTACGGATGACGATCGTAGAGTTTCCTCCTGGTGCTATGATTGGTGATGCTCCCCATGCGCATGAGGGACAGGAGGTACATGTGGTTCTGAAAGGAAGAATATACGCGGAACAAGGCGAAGACGGGGCTGAATTTGGTGAAGGTGATTCCTTTAGCTGGAATGCCTGTACGCCCCATTTTGTAAAAAATATAGGTGAAGCTACAGCAATCGTGCTAATCTCCATCTATACAGAGAATGAGAACGGACAGGACCTCATCTAACCCAAAAACCCACAATCGAGCCAGTTAGGCCGAGTGCGGGTTTTTCAATATCTTATGCAACCGTTGGATGGAGAAAACACCAGTAATCATCTCGAATATTGCCAATGGTTTTAATTTTTTGTTTTAATTTTTTCTTTAAACTCATCTATATTTATCAGTAATTCCCGAGATTGAAAAGTATCTTCACCCTTGTATTCTTCTGCATCGTACATAATGTTATTTTGACTATCTATACCGAACTTCCCTTGATATACTCCCGTAATGACATAGGATTCGTCTGTGGTTACAGGACCCTCATACTTTTGGAGAAATAGAATGAAATGTTCACTCTTTTTGGTCAAATTCATATTAAATGATTTAACCTCAAAAATCTTTATTTCCCGATCTTTGTAAGAAGGATCTCCTTTTACTACATCTATGATTTGCACTTGGCTTAGAACGAAATTTGCACCTTTATACGCTATTTCTTCTGATTTGTCTGTTAATTTGACCTCTACAACTAATTGAGAATCTTGCGAGATTTCATCAAGACTAGTGTAAACCTTAGACAAATCCATAAGTGAATAATCTACATTGGCTCCTGGACTATCATGCACTGGTAGGCCTTGCTTTTCTTGAGAACATCCAAATAACAAAAATATCATCGCTAAACATAACGGGAATAGACTTATTTTTTTCATATTGTTCACTCCTTATCACTCAAACAATTGCTTATGTTTATTGAAAAATCGATAATAAAACTGTGCATTGTCTAGTTCATACCATTCTGCCGTTTGAAGAGGTGTGGCATCCAGATTATAAATCTTTGCATGTAATGTGCCTAAAACAAAGGGAGAATGAGTGGCAATAATAAATTGACTATCAAAATATCGTGCCAACTCATTTATTTGTTCTGCCATTCTTATTTGGTTGATCGGAGAAAGTGACGTTTCTGGCTCGTCCAATAAATACAATTGTCCAGGTAGTAAATATTCCTCGAAAAATTGCATCGACGTCTCTCCATTAGAGTATTTTTCTTGTGAAAATTGAATGTTATCCAGCTTCTTCTTAAACGCGTACGTAGTTTCATCTTGTGCCGCCTGAGCCTTGCTCATCCCTTTGTTAATCTGCTCATACGTTAATCCCTCGCGCAGCACGGAGGATTGCTGTATCTTCTTGATCTCATATAATATATCCTCTGATTTCATATATCGGCTTCCTTCTGGAAGTTGCCTGATTTCATGCTCTTGCTCATCCTCCCCAAACTGATAGCTACTCAAATCAAGGAATCGCTGAGCATAAATACTATTCCCATAGCTTGTCATTCTTTCTGCCCCAGGGATGCCTAGCTTGTTGGAAATTATATTGAGTAAAGTGGATTTTCCACTACCGTTATTGCCATACAAGACAGTGATTCGATCCAATAAAAGCACCTCTCCAGCCAAATGCTTTAATACATTATCAGGGTATATGTTGGGATTTCGATCCGTATAATCAGAAAGCTTAAAGCTTCGCAAATAAATCATTGCCGCACTCCTTCTACCTGTCTTATAGTTTGAATTCTATTTTACCAGAAAAATACAATATATTCTTAGGGTAGCACATTACAAATGTTTGGTTGTTTAAATCTCCTTCGAATGAAATATAAAAAGCGCAGGAGAAAATCTCTGCGCGGTGTGAATGCCTAATTCGTGAATATTTTCTTGGTAGCATCCAGTTCTGTCTTATCGTGAAAAGAACCTGCGCGTATAACAGCGTCAATCTTATGAAGGTTTTGAACACTCTCTATGGGGTTTGCATCTAGAAGCACTATATCGGCATTCTTGCCTATTTCTACAGTGCCCATATCATCCAGGCGTCCCAGAAACTCAGCCCCATTCAGGGTAGCCATTTGGAGAACATGCAGTGGTGAGATACCCGCTTTCTCAAGCTCATCAAATTCCTGATGAATGGAGTTTCCTGAGTTACGCCAAACATCTTCGCCACCGCCACCATCCGTGCCAACCGTCATCTTAACACCTTCCGAATCATAGGTCTTTGCCAGTTTCAGATAAAGATCGTAGAGTCCCTGCGCAATGGTTTCATCGTTATCATTAGTGAACAGACCTAAATGCATACGTACCAGCGTCGGACATTGCCAGGTGTTGTTTTTAACGAATACATCGGCAAGCTCTATTGCCTTCTCTTCACTGTAAGTGTCAATGAAATGCTGTAGTTGTGCGGGATCCTCTTTCCCTCCAGAAGTCTTAATCGCAAAACTGATGACTTGCTCGTTCACAAAATCTTGAAGACCCTTTATCTTCATAAACTGCACGAAGACTGGATTTGCCGTGATGGAGGGAATCCCTGTCGCCACTGCTCTCAAGGTCTTCTCGTCTGTTGAGGTGGAGAGCAGCGCCCCGTTGTTGATTCCGAAATGTTCGACACTATAGAATCCGTTGTTCGCAGCCGCCTTCAAGTCCATATCAGGAAGCACATGTCCTTCAAACGAAAGATTCAATTTTTTCGTCTCCGCTTGAACGGCATTGAACACCTCCGGTGAAACGCCCCCTGCTTTTATAAAGTCAGCCCCTTCCTTTTGCTGCTCGCGAACCAGTTCCGCAGCAACCTTGGGCGTAGGTGCATTGATCGGCGTCAAGACATCGCCAGGCATTGTAAGCAGCGCCGGTTGATCCGTAGAACTGGTAAAGGCGCCGGCTCTCCATTCCTTCAGAAGTTCAGCCGAACCGCTCATCTGCCTGAATCCGGTTACGCCATTTGCCAGCAGCAGATCCATCGTTTCTGAGGTGTGCTCCTCCCCTATCACATGCATATGCATGTTCAGGTATCCGGGAACCGCATACTTTCCGGTGGCATCAACAATCTGCATGTTTTCGTCCACCTGGATACTTCCTGCTGGTGCAATGTCTATGATTTTCCCACCGGATGACAAAATGCTTACGTTAGGTATTAAATTACCAGTGCGTACATCCACAATAGTTAAGTTATTCAGTAATAGCTTATAGGAAGCACTAGGCTGTTCCAGGTTCATAGCGGTATAGGGCTGAATATCCAAGTAAGGTTGGCCGGCAAACAGGCCGCCCCATGCGATGACAACCGCTAATACCCAATATAGCGGGACTCGCCACCCATGCCAGAATTTCGTTCTTCTCAGGATAATGAGCGAACCGACGCTGGCTGCAAGAATCAGATAAGCATACCAGCGTTCATCACTGCTGATCATCAACACTAGAACAATGCCGAATAAAAGCACTGATAAAATCAGAAATCCAATTGTCTTTAGAATTTTTCTCTCTGCATTTTGCTTCATAAGTATTATATCCTCTCTTATCATTATTCCAAGATCAGCAATGTTCTATAAACTTCATGGCAAGCGAACCACATTCCTCCGGCCTATCCAGCCACGGAAGATGCCCGGCATTCTGTATCGCATGAAACTCCGGCTTCTGAAAGCAAGAGGCAATCTCCTGACCCATTTCGATGCTGCCGAACGGGTCATTTGTACCCCACAGGAACATAGCCGGTTGCTTCACACGATTCAACCCTTCCTTGTGAAGCAAGACATCCGGCTGAGAACCCCTCATGGTGTTGATACGGCGCATGAGACTGAGGCTCGAAATTTCATTGTTGGGAAGCTGCTGAAAAGTAAAGTAGCAGTCTGAGAGTTCACTGGGTAGCTTACTCAGTGTTTCCGAAGAATGTCCCATAAAACGCAGGCTTTGCAGCGATTTTTTCGGCTTTTTTGGCATAACGAGCTTGTACAATAAACTATTGAGACCTGGTATGGAAAGTGCGCGTATAGCGGCTGGCGGTTTTGTGTTGATCAGGTTCCCGGGCACGCCCAACAGTACAAGGCTGGAAACACGTTCTGGCTGGTCGATCGCCGTCAAAATACTTATGTGCCCACCGATAGAATGGGCGATGATGGGAACTTTGTCGAGTTTGAGATCGTCTAATACGCTTATAATAGTTTGAACCGCAAACTTTCTGAAATTAATATTCCGGTGGTCCATGCCGTCGCTCATTCCGCCACCCGGGCGGTTAATGGCGATAATACGCCGGCCGGTCAAATGAGCCATTAATGGGATAAGAGGAAATGCGTCGCCGGTATTGCCGGGAACAAGAACGACTGGCTTTCCCTCGCCGATCTCGGTCACTCTGATTTTATATCCGAAATCCCCGAATGGGACATAATGGGTTCTCGCGTCAAGATTGTAATGCGAGAGCAGTTTCTGTTCCGCATTCCGTGCCCTGAGGACATGGGGATCGTTATCTTGCAGAATAAGAGACGAACTATTCATAAAGCCATTCCTCCACTTCTTTATATATGTACGTTTTCAATTGGAAGCCATTCTGTCTTCATTTGAACGTTTCTACTTGTAAATAAACCTCAACTTGTGATACAAATGTATCATATATCTGCATAAAAACAATACAAAAACGAGAAGTGGAACAGGAGCGATGGTAATGTATCGCATCGGAAATGATAAGCGAAAAACACAATCTGCATTACTCATTTGCAAAGGCATGGAAGAGTTGTTAGCAACACAGAATTATAACGATATCTCCGTCACGCAGATCATCAATGCGTCCGGCGTGGGCAGAGCTACCTTTTATCGCTTGTTTGACAATAAATCAGATGTTGTGCTGTACCAGATGGAATCGGTATTTGATGAGTTAATCCAGCGTATGGGACCTCATACCGATTCCAATGTAGTAGTCAAATCTCTATTTGATATCTGGCTTTCACAAAAAGAGCTATTTTTATCATTGGTCAAAGCAAATTTGTATGAGGAGTTTCAAACTCGGCTTTCCTTTGTAATCGGAGAAAAGCTGAAATTCATTAAAGAAGGTATTGGCATGGATGATAGAAACTGGCAGTATTTTATACACATCCGCGCAGCAATGCTCTTTACCGCGTTACGGGTAGCGATTACTCAGTTTAACGAGGACAATTCGCAGGATATTTCTGAAACACTGATCAACCTTTTCGGCAAACAACCGGTAATATTCAAATCTTAATTTGGAAAAATGATCTGCTCCAGGAAGAACCTCTGCAGGTAGATTACCGTGAGCTATATATTTTCACATCAACTAATTAGTGTGTATAATAAACGTTACTTGTCCATAACGATATTTCATAGATGTCATAATACATAGGAGCTGTGGCTAAATGGTGAGGATTCAAGATGAAATTGCGGTGACAACGGTGTCCAGTAATTCTGGGGAATCACTTGATGCAGAGACAGCCAGGTTGGCACGTCTGATCTCTGCCCTTGTTCCTCATGACGGCACCTTTAAGCAGCGTATACCCGGTTTGTATGTTAGCCGCTATTCGAGAACAGATACAGATACCATACAAACCTTCTACTCCACCTCTCTGTTAATAGTCGCTCAAGGGGCAAAAAATATCACGATTGGGCAGGATGTTTTTCAGTTTGATAAGTCGCGTATGATCTTGTTGCCCGTTGCCTTGCCGGCAGCTATGCAGCTCATACAAGCCAGCTCATCCGAGCCTTATCTTAGCATTAAACTAGAGCTTGATCCGCAGAGGATTAGCGATTGGGTCTTGAAACTGTATCCTGGCGGGTTGCCTCCCGTGCGTCAGATAAGCAAAGGTTATATCGCTGCTACCAATCTCAGTATCATTAATGCTGTGGCGAGACTGGTGGAGTGTCTGCAAAATCCTGATGACGCTGAATTGCTGGCCCCTCTTGTGGTAGATGAGATTCTGATCCGGGTTCTGCGCAGTCCAATCGGTGCTCAGGTTGTTGAAATGGGCTATGCGGAGTCGGATGTACAACGGGTGGCAAAGGTGATTGCCTGGCTGCGCGACAACTTCTCCCAGCAGATCAAAATTGCTGAGTTGGCAGAGCTGGTACATATGAGTGCATCTTCCTTTCATGTGCATTTCAAGTCTGTCACCTCAATGAGTCCGCTGCAATATCAAAAAGCGCTGCGCCTTCACGAAGCCAGACGTTTGATGTTAGCCAATCCCATGGACGCGAACACAGCCTGCCGGCTTGTCGGATATGTGAGCGATTCCCAATTCAGTCGTGATTATAGCCGGTTCTTTGGAAGTCCACCAAGCAGAGACATCGCCAGATTACGTCAGCAAACACAAATATCTGACTGATTTAAATCTTTACAGGAATCCCCGCAGCCGCATGGCTTGCGGGGATTCGTGCGTCTACTGCGTTTCTGTAGGATTGGGCAAAAAGTGAAAAGGAACAGGCAAAGGTCTTGATGAAGCGCAGACTATAATGAGTGTAGCCTTAGACAAGCGACGGCAAGCGGTTATGCCGCCAAAGTGAACCTGGGAGTTTTACTACTTAATACTAATAGGAGGAATTTATTATGCGTGTTTTTGTCACTGGAGCTACTGGTTTTGTCGGCTCTGCCATTGTACGTGAATTAATAGATGCGGGGCATGAAGTACTTGGCCTCGCCCGTTCGGATGAGGCAGCAGCAATGCTCGCTGCTGCCGGGGCCGCTATACACCGCGGTTCTTTGGATGATCTGGACAGCTTGCGACAGGGAACGGCTGCAGCGGATGGCGTTATCCATGCCGCTTTCATTCACAACTACTCGGATCTTACGGCTGCAGGCGAGACAGACCGGCTTGCGGTCGAAGCCATGGGCACCGTACTCGCACGATCAGGCCGGCCGTTAGTCGTAACCTCTGTGATCGGGCATCTCACACCTGGTCAACTAGGGACTGAAGAATCTGTGCCTGATACTAGCTCTTCCGCGAAGCATCGCGCGGGTACGGAAGAAACAGCGCTTGCGTTAGCGTCGCAGGGCGTACGCGTATCGGTGGTGCGGCTTCCACTGTCCGTTCATGGCGATGGCGATACCGGCTTCGTACCGGGCCTGATCCAGATTGCCCGCAACAAGGGAGTGTCGGGCTATGTGGGGGATGGCCTTAACCGCTGGCCTGCCGTGCACCGACTTGATGCTGCACATCTCTACCGACTGGCGTTGGAGACAGCTCCTGCTGGAACCGTGCTGCATGCCATTGGCGACGAAGGAGTGCCGATTCGTGAGATTGCTAGCATAATTGGCCGCCACCTCGGGCTGCCGGTTGTCAGCATACCTTCTGAAGAGGCATCCGAGCATTTTGGCTGGCTGACTCATTTTGTTTCCATGGATATTCCGGCTTCGAGCAGCCAGACTCAAGAGCAGCTCGATTGGCACCCTGTTCATCCGGCGCTCATTCCTGATCTTGACAGAGAGCAGTATTTCACAATAAACACTAATGGGAATGGCTGATCTTTTTTATCTACAATAAATGCCGACTGCTTCGGCAACTGGCTAAATTCGGACTGAAAAGATTAAGAGGATTAGGCAATCATATGGCATGAATAGTATAACGATTCCTTTCTCATCTGGAGCATAATAAGAATGTAGTGGAGCAGTGTTTATCGATTGTGAAACTATATTCCTAACTTATGGAGGATATTTTATGCGAAAAGTCATTTTGAACAATGGTGTGGAGATGCCAGTACTCGGTTTTGGTGTGTTTCAAATTGCTGATCAAACTCAATGTGAACAAAGCGTATATGACGCGATCACCGTAGGTTACCGGTTGATTGATACGGCTGCCTCCTATCTGAATGAAGAAGCCGTTGGTAAGGCGATCAAACGGAGCGGCGTGGCAAGAGAAGAGTTATTTATCACTACAAAGCTTTGGGTTCAGGATACCGGTTATGAGCGCACAAAAAAAGCCTTTGAGAATTCACTGAATAGACTGCAATTAGATTATTTGGATCTGTATTTGATTCATCAGCCGTATGGTGATGTGTTTGGCTCCTGGCGCGCGATGGAGGAATTGTACCGTGAAGGAAAGGTCCGGGCAATCGGCGTAAGTAACTTCCATATGGACCGTCTGATCGATTTAATCATTCATAATGAAGTCGTTCCTGCCATAAACCAGGTTGAAACGCATCCGTTCAATCAGCAAATCGAAAGTGCAGCCTTCATGAAGGAGAACAAGGTTCAGATTGAGTCTTGGGCACCTTTTGCTGAAGGGAAAAATAACTTGTTCCAGAATGAGCTATTGGGCTCCATCGCTGAAAAGTATAATAGATCGGTTGCTCAGGTCGTTTTGCGCTGGTTAACCCAAAGAGAGGTTGTCGTGATTCCCAAATCAGTTCGCCTAGAACGAATGATCGAAAATTTCAGTATCTTTGACTTTGAATTAAGCGAAGAGGATATGAAATCGATAACTACACTAGACACGAATCAGAGCCTTTTCTTCTCCCATCGTGATCCTGAAATGGTCAAACGGCTTAGTAACCGTAAACTTGATATCTGACACCGACAATATAAGAAGCTAAAACAAGAGCAGAATGCTTAATTGCATCTGCTCTTGTTTGGTTTGGTTTCGTATGGTTGAATTGCCTCAGTGCTCCATACTCAGTAAAAAGACGGTTTTGACCAATCTGTATTCGGTTCACTAACGCCTAAACTTGTATAGGCATAACCTGCAGGGTCTTCGATAATATCTAAGATCAGTTGTGCTACAGCTTCTCTGGTCACTTGTGCGCCTACAAAGGGTTCACCTTTCTGAGTTACCTGATAGTCTATATTGCCTGTCTGATTATAAAGCCAGGTTAAACGGAGAATTGTGTAACGCAAGCTGGAATTCTCAATAATATCTGCAGCCTGACGGTGCCGCTTGATCCCGGAAGTACCCACCATTCGTTCATTCCATTGACCAAATGCTCCGGGCACCTCGCCTTAAATCCCTAAGATCGACGCCGCAATTAAGATGTTAACGTCACAACTTTCCATTGCTTCTACAACCGTCAATGAGTTGCTCACTATTAACGTCCGTAATTTTGATTCGTTTCTGTTAACAGCTTCTCAGTAACAAGATGAGAAATTTGACCCGCAGCTCCAAGAATTAAGATTTTCATAGTTATTCCCCTCCTACATTTAGGTAGCTCACACATCCATACCGATTTTACGCAACCACGCGGACAAAGCTTCTTGTGCGGTTGACATTTTAGTGCGTTCTATATCAAAGCCATCCAGGACAGTTGCCTCAGGGACAAGATTTCTAATGGCTGAAACCGTCTGTCCCGGTCCATACCCCGCATGCGTGCAAAAAGGGATGATGGTTTTTCCCGAAAAATCGTATTCAGATAAGAAAGATACAATTGGAGCTGGGAGGTTCATTCCCCAGATAGGATGTCCTAGGTACACGACATCATAGTCATCCATGTTTTCCACTTTGGTTCTTAATGGTGGTTTAGAGCCTGCCGTTCTCTCTTCCGACGCCTGCTTCACCGTTGCTTCATAATCTTCAGGGTAGGGTTCTACGGTTTCAATCCGGAAAAGATCGCCGCCGACTTTTTCATGCAGCATACCTGCAATCACTTCCGTAGTTCCAGTTGTGCTTGTATCACCGACTCTCAGGCTAGCCGAGGATACTGCATCTGCATCTTCAGTAGAGGAGATATTTCCTACCTTGCTGAAGTAGACTACGAGGACTTTACGACCCTCAATGTTAACCTGTTCCTTGTCCACACTCTTGTTTTCAGTTGGGACAGGAAGTGCACTTTGGCTTGGTGCGCCATTGGACTGTTCTTGGGTGCTGTTGTCTGCACAGGCTGCAAGCAGTGTCAACGCTACCGTAAGAACTGAAAGTAAGGTTATTGTTCTGCTTTTTATCAAAATTGTCGACTCCTTCACTATTGTAGTCTTATGGACACTATCCTCGTGATCTAACAAACGAAGGGCCGCGGCCTAACGATAAAACTGCGATAACGGCAGCAATCACTACCGAAGTAGCACTAATCCAAGGTATCGCCAATATCGAAAAGCTTCCGATCGCTATCCCGCCGATTCCCGCCCCTGCAGCAAATCCAAGCTGTACGAACGAGCTATTTAGACTAAGAACTATACTGGAAGCCTCAGGAGCAAGGGATACCAGATTGAAATTCTGGGTTGGTCCAAATGTCCAGACGGCTATCTCCCAGAGCATAAGGAACATAATAGTCCAGATCACCCATCCAGAGATGGAGGATTGTAGCATCAAGGCAAGAGCCTGCACGACCATTGAACAGAAAATGGTACGGATAACGCCAATCCGATCCGCCAGGAAGCCGCCTAATCTGGACCCCATCAAGCTTCCTATGCCTAAGGTTAGCAGGATAACACTCATTCTACTTTCCATCGTTGGCATAACTGCAGCGAGAAAAGGTGTAATGTACGTATCGACCACTGAAAAGCCAACAAATACAAAGAAAGTCACGCTGAGGGTGAAGGCAATCCGGGGCTGCTTCAGGAAAGAGAGCCGCCGTGATAGCGGGACAGCTGCATCCCCTTCCATCGCCGGAATATATTTCACCACTAAAAAGGTCGCCACCAGGCATAATAAACCGATGCCCCAGAAGATTGTCTTCCAATCGTAGGTGGCTGCTATGATACGGCCGATAGGAACTCCGAACACAAGTGAGGAACTGAATCCCATTGCCACATTGGACATCGCAGAGCCTTGGCGTCCGGGAGATGCCAGTTTTGAGGCTAAAGAATAAGCTGTAACTACAAAAATTCCGGTCCCGAGTCCAAGGACAACGCGAGATGCCATTAATAAAGCAAAGCCTGGCAGAGAAAGGGTTAAAGCAATTCCGAGCAAGATGATCATTAGCGCCATCAACAACTGCTTACGCTGGTTCATCTTCGCGGTGGCTATCATTACAATGGGTGTACCTATTGCGTTACCGAGCGCGAATACAGTGATTAGCTGACCTGCAGTAGATACAGAAACGTCAGTTGATGCGGCTATTTTATCGAGCATGCCTACAATACAGAATTGAGTAGTTCCGACCAAGAAACTGACTAAGGCGAGCATGTATATTTTCCAGGTGTTATTCATTTCTTGATTGTTCCTCCGATTGTTATTTTGCCATCTAATTCAATTATGCAGGAAAAGAGTACAAAACCGTTATCCTGATCGTACTGAATGGTTGCCTATTCCTGTCACAGCATTAACTATACGGATCACTTTTGGTTTATAATCGAGAGAAAACATCTGGAGGAATCGCCATGTCGGACGCCATCCTTATTCAACAAAAAGAACTGGCAAAGCTTATTCAGCACTTTTCACCATCAGATGGTGTATTTAAGACAGCTATTCCTAATCTATTTATCATCCGATACTCCGAAGTATCAGAACCTGCATACAGGGTGTATAAACCTTCTTTTTGCGTTATTGCACAAGGTTTAAAAGAGGTGTTTCTGGCTCAAGAACGATTTGAATACGGCTCAGCAGATTATTTGATCGCTTCGATGAATCTGCCTGTAGTTGGCCAGATTATTAGAGCATCATCCGATATTCCTTATCTGAGCATTAAATTAGAATTTACACATGACCAGATCTTAGAGGTGATTAACGAGGTTAATGTTCACATGGTCTCAAATGATAACGCAAAGCGTGCTCTGTTTGTTGGTCAGTTGGAGGACTTCTTAATGGATGCGACGCTAAGACTTATTGAATTGCTGAACCGGCCGGAGGACATCCCGTTCCTTGCTCCACTGTTCACAAAGGAAATTCTTTATACGCTTCTGAAGGGTCCTTATGGTGTTACGCTAGGTCAAATTGCCATGGAAGGCAGCAATGCCTATCGCATCAGAGAAGCCATTGATCACATTACTTCCCATTTCGATCAATCTATGCGTGTTGAAGAGCTAGCCGAAGCAGCGAGTATGAGCCTCTCTTCCTTCCACCGTAACTTTAAGGAGGTTACAGGGATGAGTCCTATTCAATTTCAGAAGCAATTGAGGTTGCAGGAAGCAAGGCGTTTATTGCTCTCTGAATCTGCAGAATCTGCTGAAGTCGCTTTCCGGGTCGGTTATGAGAGTGCTTCCCAATTCAGTCGTGAGTATTCCCGTATGTTTGGTTCTCCGCCGAGATCCGATGTAAAACAATTTAAGGAAATGTACGATCCCGCTAAAAGTATTGTTTTCTTGGGGGATTAAATGGTTGCTGAAGAATGAATTTGTGGACTTGTGCTCGAGTTCAATTTATTTAAAAAGGCAAGCCACGTTGGCTTGCCTTCAAAATAGTGTGAGCGATCTGACTCATTGTGCGTCTGGAAAATAATTATTCAACTCTGTTGCCGCTAATCCACTTCACCATTCCTGGATCACGGTGGGAGAAGAATAAGCTCTCTTTCGTGTCTAGCGCCACAATCGCATTCATATCCTCTTCGCTTAACTGAAAGTCTAGGATATTGAAGTTTTCGATGATTCGTTCTTTACGTACGGATTTTGGAATGACAACAACACCTCTTTGTGTCAGCCAACGTAACACCACTTGAGCAACCGATTTATTATGTTTTGTAGCTATGGATATCAATACCTCATTCTGGAAAATGTTGTTTTTACCTTCTGCAAAAGGTGCCCAGGACTGAATCTGGACTTGATTCTCTTGCATTAGGTTCTGGCTTTCCACTTGTTGGTTGAAGGGGTGCGTTTCAACCTGGTTCACGGCAGGAATGACCTCATTATGGATGATCAAATCCACCAAACGGTCCGTATGGAAGTTGCTCACTCCGATGGCTCTAATCTTCCCTTCACGATACAACTCCTCCATCGCACGCCATGAACCATACACATCACCAAAGGGCTGGTGGATCAGATAAAGATCTAGATAATCCAGTTGTAGTCGTTCAAGGGATTTCTCGAATGCTATCTTTGTCTTGTCATAACCTGTATCGCTAACCCATAGTTTGGTGGTAACAAATATTTCTGCTCGTGGTACGCCGCTTCGCTTAATCGCTTTACCAACTGCCTCTTCATTTTGGTACACCGCAGCTGTATCCAGCAAGCGATAACCTGCCATCAGGGCTTCATATACGGCTTGTTCACACTCATTAGGATCTGTAACTTGGAAAACTCCAAATCCGATGATCGGCATCTCAACACCATTGTTCAAAGTAACATTTTGCATCTATATTCCTCCTATTTGAGTTGCACCAGCCATACACTGGATAACCTTATTGTAATAGTTAAATCACATCATGTAATTATCACAACACGCCGTTATTATATCGCCAAGCGCCAATTTTATTATCAGTGAAAGGAATGAACGATTCTCCAATTTGAAGGAGTATCCCCTTCCCAAGCGCGGAAAGCGCGGTAAAAGGAATTCTGTTCTTCATAGCCAAGTAAAAAAGCTACTTCTTTCAAATCTATCGTTGGATCGGACAAAAAGAGCAGCGCCTGCTCGCGTCGTGCAATGGTCAGCAATTGCTTGAAGTTAGTACCTTCATCAGTGAGTCTTCGCTGTAATGTACGATCACTCATTCCGAGCTCACTGGCCACTACCTGAATATCAGGGCGCCCTGCGGCAAAGCTTCGTTTCATGATCCATTTGACCTTCTCAGTGACAGAGCCGACCCTTTGTTGTTCCACTAGAGAGCGGTCTAGCGCGGGAGTTAATATATCGAGTAGTTCTGCATTGTAAGACACAAAAGGACGTTCCAGGTCGCTCTGGCGTAAAGTCAACCGGCTGCGGTTTGTACCGAACTTAATACAGCACCCAAAATAAGATTCAAGCGCTTTAATCTCGCCAGCGGGACAAGAGAATTCGACCGAGTGTGCTTGTAAAGAAATACGCGTTCCTCTTCGTCCCATCTCGAGCAAAGAAGCCATCATTAACCCAGCAAGCATAGGCGGCTCTGGCTGTTCACTAAATAACCATTCTAATTCAATTGTACAAAGCTCATTCTTTTCAGTGATATGAAATCGTTCAGGGACACATAGTTGTTTATAACGGGCCAATCTCTTCAGTGCATCCCGAAAGTCACGTGCATGATACGGAGCCAAAACACTCGGGGGAAGCTGTGATATTTCCAGGTCATTCATTTGTTTCATGACAATTGCAGCAGGATCATCAATGATTTCAGAGTAGGCTTCCCAAATGGCAAAATACTGGGCAGTATTGACAAATTGAGACTCCGTTAAGATGGTTAGCGGCAATTTCGCTTTACGTAGAATGTCTTGGGCTGAAACATCGATTTGACGCAAGCCCATCCAAAAGTTTGCCGGTATATGAATACGGTCTAAAGAATGCGATGACATATATGGAGCACCTCCTTGGGTTAAACAAAAGGGTCATGATTATTAATCATACAGATTACTAATGGTATTGTAACCATCGGAAGACGCCTAGATACTATCAAGTTGCGCCAAGGAGCTGACTTATTAAGTCTATTATTAATCTTCTGCTAGAATAGCTATCGGACTGCTTAATTCTCGCTGTATCTTCGCATAACAAAGGGACCAAGTTCTTATCCCGAGAATAGGACAAAACTTGATCCCTCAAAATTCGCTTTACATCAGATTAGAATTCATAATCGAACCAATCAAAATAAGCAGGAGAGATAGCTTTTACACCATTACCTGTCGCATACATTGCCATAAATACACCCGTAAAGCCGCCGGCAACCTCTGTTCCCAACAGCCCACATTCTCCGTGACCGAACCAGACCGGTTCCTGATTGTTATCCAAATACCCAAAGGAATACTGCGTTTGGTCAGCGTGAACGATCAGAACAATGGAGTCAGACGACCAGAGGATTTCATTCTCTATCTTCCAGAGCGAGCCCAGCCGTCTGCGAAAGATGAGCTTGCGCTCTTCTTTGCTTCGCGTTATGGCGATTTCATAATGAAATCGTTCATTCATTAACACGGTAATGCCTGCTTCTTCACCTTCCTGTTGTGGTACGAATGTCATATGAGCAGCAGTACGACATTCGAAATGCTGCTGTCTTCTGCCGACAAAAGCTGGCGCACCCCCTTCATTCAGAGACACTTCGGAACCATAGAGTGCTAGATAGCCGTTTTTCTCAGTGAGAGACCACCGCTGTGGATCAGGTGAACGCAAGAAATTCCAGAATGAAGCTAGTGTCGTACTATCGAAGTCATCTCTGACTTGCGAAACGGGCTGTGATTGTAGGGGAAGACTTCCTGCTGACATGATTTCGCTAACGGTTCCATGGTCACCGATGATGGGCCAACCGTCCTCTGTCCAATTTACCGGTGCCAGAAAGGTTTCCCGACCGAGATGATGATGTTGGGGATATCCGATGGGCCGAATTCCAAGGAATACAGCCCACCAGCTGCCATCTTGTGTCTGGATTAAATCGGCGTGCCCTGTTGCATGAATGGATTTCTGCTGGCTTCGATGAGTTAGAATTGGATTATAAGGACAGCTTTCAAAGGGTCCTTCCGGCTGTTTGCTCCGAGCCACAGTGACCATATGTCCGTATTCTGTTCCTCCCTCGGAAATCATGAGGTAATAATAATCTCCGATCCGGTAAAGATGCGGTGCCTCTGGGTGTTGGCCTCCAGTCCCTTTCCACACTAGAATAACATCGGAAAGACGCTCCCCTGTTTCTATATTAATTCGGCTCTGGTAAGCTCCTTGGCCCATGGCATCATGAGAGGTCGTATAATAGACCATTCCTTCATCGTCAAAGAATAGATCTGGATCAATGCCGGGCTGATCGACATAAACAGGATCGGACCAAGAACCATGCGGGTCGTTAGTGTACACATAAAAGTTACCTCCACCCGACACATTCGTGGTAGTCATGTAGAATGTTCCTTGGTAATAACGGATCGTTGGTGCATAAATACCGCCTGAGCTCCCAGCTGTTCTAAGATCTAGCTGTTCTGTGCGTGTCAAGACATGACCGATCTGTTGCCAATGCACTAAATCTTTACTATGAAATAACGGTACTCCAGGGAAGTATTCAAACGAGCTTGTCACCAGATAGTAATCATCACCAACTCGGCAGACACTGGGGTCGGGGTGAAAACCACTAATAACGGGATTGCGATAATTCATATACGGGTTCTCCTCATCGATTACAATAGTAAACTACTCATTCCAAAGCTTGACACGATCCTGGACATATTTCGTAAATCCTTTTTCCATCTTTTCGACTCCGGCCTTAATCAGATCCTGCTGATAGTCATCCCAAATTTTATCGAACTCTTCTGGTTTTGCAGTTACAGCTTCCGGGATTCTTTTCCATGTGATATCCTTCATCTTGTTAGCCAGAATATTGGATTCATCATCACTTGGCACCGGAATATTCCATGCTGCCCCCCAAGCTTTAACCGGAAATTGGTCTTCTTTCGGGAACAGATCTAACCAAGTTGTTGCATTATACGCTTGCAGCGTTTCCTTATCGGCAGCCGTATAGGCTTCAATAATTTGTTCCGGGAAATTCTTGGTAATGTAGTTGCCGGTCGAATCTTTAACACCATCACCATAATGTGCTCCAATGTTAGTATAGAACCCGATGCCGGTCTCCTTACTGAATGCCGTGCTGTCATTAATAATGCGCTCCTGTACCTCCTTCGGTACGACACGTTTACCGTCTTGCATAGTATACTGCTTGCCCTCTATGCCCCAATTATTTAGAACCTGAACTTGTTCAGAAGCCATGAAATCCAGGAATTTAATCGCCCGAATGGGATCCTTGCAGGCTGTCGTAATACCAATACCCCAACCGGCTATGAAGCCTGTAGACTGGAAGCGATTATCTTTATATTTGTCAGACAGCATTACCGAGTAATGACCATAAGTCTGTTCAGGTTTTCCTGCAGTCTTTAGGGATTTCTCGCCATCCGCATAACCCCAATCGGCATCGATCAAACCAATTACACGCCCCGAAGCAACCTTGGCCAAATATTGATCATTCTTTTGTACAAAAGTATCTTGTTCAAGCAGGCCGGTGTTGTACATATGATTCAGCCACTGGAAATACTCCTTTTCGCCTTCCGTTCTAAAATGATAGGTCGCTTCATTCGTGTTGGAATCGATATAATATTCGCCATCACCTGACTTGCCAGTCGTTTCAGCTGCGGGATTAGTTACGGAAATATACATCCGCCAATCATCCGCATTAAGCATCAGCCCAATGTTTTTATTCCCAGTTTCGTCGGTTGGATGTTTGTCTAGATAGGCTTTTATCACATTCTCGTAGTCTTGAAGTGTTTTAATTGCCGGGTAGCCGGCTTCTTTTACAGCGCGGTGCTGCAACTCAAATCCACCGCCTGCCACAAAGGTTTTCCCATCCACAGCTGAATAAGTCGGTATTACATAAATGGACTTGTCATCATTGCTGTAACGAAGACGCTTAATTTGATCACCGAACATTTTCTTGATATTAGGAGCGTATTGATCGATTAGATCGGTAAGATCAAGCATAGCTCCAGCATCCACTAATTTGTTCAAATCTCCTTTGGGGTTGATGAGGTCAGGATAATCGCCGCTTGTTGCAATAAGCGCTACCTTTTGTGCAGGGTCACCTACAGCAAATTCGGCATCAAGTGTCACACCTGTCTGCTTTGTAATTTCTTTACTGATGTCATCCTGCATATTTTGCCAATTTGGGTTTGCGTCTTCACCAAAATAAGAGAAGGTAATCGGGGATGTATCGTTCTCAGTTGTAGTCTCCTCCTTGTTGTTTGCTGCATTGTTACTGCACCCGACCACCATTCCCAATGAAAGAGTTAAAATCAAACTTAACCTCGAAATTTTTCCAACTTTACCCATTCTAATACCCCCATTTGTAATTGCATTATTGATTGTATGCGCTTACTTGTTGTTCCAAATGAACAGACAAACTAGCACCGCTCCTCTGTAAATATCGCTCCCAGTTAATATTATAGTTTTATTCTTGGTCCTAAAACCTTGATTTTAAAGACCAAAAATAGGATGATAGGGACAAATATTCAGAAATCCTAAGTGAAAGGTGTGTGTCGAGTGAGAAGTGTTCCTCTAAATTGGTTTACATCCGACGATCAATTTGAGTTTTTTATTCAGTACGGAGGACATCAGGAGGATATGTATCTGCATAATCATGTGGATTTCTCCGAACTCGTAATTGTTCTGCACGGAAATGCCACACATATTGTCAATACGGAAGAATCGTTTATCAAGAGAGGTGATGTATTTGTCATTGATGGCGCTACTTCTCATGCCTATAAAGACCCTCATGATTTTCAAATTTGCAACGTTATGTATAACTCTGAGTTTCTGAAGTTGGCAGGTCCTGATCTGAGAAAATCAAACGGTTTTCAGGCTCTGTTTATTTTGGAACCGTTTTATCGAAATATCCAACATTTGACGAGTAAATTGAGCTTGCCGATTTCAAGTTTAGACTATATCGCATCACTCCTGGATTTCATGATTGAGGAATATCAAAGTGAATTCCAGGGATATCAGACGATGCTACGTTCGCGGTTTATGGAGCTCGTCGTACATTTGTCCAGACAGTATGAGAAGCAGGAAAGACACGGGGTTCAAAGCAATTTGATGCATTTGGCAAATGCTATTTCTTATATGGAGGATAACTATTTGCAGCGGCTTTCTCGTGAGGAAATTGCAGCTAAATCGAATATTTCCGTAAGGCATTTGAACCGGATCTTCCAATCCTATTATCAAACGACACCCTTCGCCTATCTTCAGCAGCTTCGCCTGGAACACGCATGTATGTTATTGAAGAAGACAAAGCTGCCTATTTCAGAAATATCCTACACAAGTGGTTTCAACGATAGCAATTATTTCACTCGCCAATTTACCAAGGTCTATGGCATGTCCCCCAAATTATACCGAAAGGAGTTGTAATTAAATTAGGTGCACACGAATTAAAATATCCTGGTCATGATTGCCGAAACCAGCCCCATAGAGTGTCAATCCACCCACGTTAACGGAATTCTCGTCAACTGCGAAACGAAGTGTCCAGAATTGCTCCCGTAGCTTGATATCTGCGATAGTCACATCCGACATCCACTCTTCATCTATAAATGTTCCTGAGTTGTCAATGCGGATCGTCTTCAATAACCCGTATTGATTCACATTCCGATGCCACCATTCCGGTGTATATTTACCTCGCGCTGCTCTGCCGAAGTCAGCCGGGCTTGTCCAGATTCCAAGCGAAACCCCGTTAAAAGTGAAGCTAATATCCGAGGGCCAATGATCGCTCAAGCCAGGTGCTTCGGACGCAATTTCCATCGAAATTTCAATGGACTCAGGAGTTTGATCAGGAAGTAGATAGTTAGGTGTCTTGTATTCGACATACCCCCTCCCGAACCACAAAATGGCAGCATTCACCCGCTCAGGGTCCAGAAAATAGCGTGGATCATCCCAAACTCCAATTTCCATCTCACGCGTGCCAAGCCCACAGGTAGGATGAACTTCAAAAGAGGTATAATGTCCAACTGAAATGGCCTGCTCTCTGATCCTCGCGGTTTGGCTGGCAACGGGCAGTTCGATTTCAACTTTTTTTTGTTTCAAGTAACACATTTTATGCGTCCCACCGTTTTGGCGTACCCTGCGGCTTCCGATTAGGCCGGCTTCTTCCAGTTTACGGATGTGCATGGTGACGATGGAGGGACTAAGCTCTAACTTAGCCGCAATCTCCTTCACATTCATTTCATTATCGGCAACGAAGCTCATAATCTTCCATCTGACTTCGCTGGCCAGTGCTTCATATAACGCCATGAATTTCAGTTCCCCGTTCGCTTTGATCATTATTATTATCTCCTGACTTCTATTTATTGAAATCATATATATATTAATTTAATAAATTTCATGTAAACCTTCAACCCTATTATATTGAAATTCACAGGTCTATGGTGTTTAATTTTTATAGCAGTTAATCATATTGGATTCTTATATATATGAATTTATTAATGAGGTGGAGAAATGAAATATAATAATCCGGTCATCAAAGGATTTTATCCTGACCCCAGCGTATGCAAAGTTGAAGATACTTATTATCTGGCTTGCAGTTCCTTTCAGTTTTTCCCGGGCGTACCAATTTTTGAAAGCAAAGATCTGATTAATTGGACCCAAATCGGTCATTGCCTAACCCGAAGATGCCAGATTCAACTGGACACTGTGGGCAGCTCCGGTGGTGTATTTGCTCCCACCCTGCGGCACAACAACGGCCGATTCTATATGACTACTACCAATGACACTGCACACCAGAACTTTTATGTATGGACTGATGATATTTATGGGGAGTGGTCTGAACCCATTAATGTCGATCAGGGGGGAATCGATCCGGATTTATATTTTGAAGACGGCAGAGCTTATTTCATGAGCAATGGGACAGATGATAATGGAGTTAACGGTGTCGTCCAGTGCGAAATTGAAATTGAATCCGGGCGCAAGCTTACGCCAAGCCGCTCGGTATGGCAAGGTTCAGGAGGTCGCTATTTGGAAAGCCCGCATCTATACAAAATTTATGGAAGATATTATTTGCTGGCAGCTGAAGGCGGAACCGAATATGGTCATATGGTCACTTATGCGCGGGGAGATTCACCTTCCGGCCCGTTCGAAGCCTATGCTGACAATCCTGTACTGACCAATCGTAATTTGGGTGGTTACGAACTGCAGGGGGTTGGGCATAGCGACCTGATTCAGGACCACGAAGGGAATTGGTGGCTGGTTCATCTTGGATTCCGGCAGACTGGCCAATATCTTACTTTTCATCACTTGGGACGCGAAGTTTTCTTAACTCCGGTTACCTTTAGCGATAATGGCTGGTTTACTGCGGGTCACAATGGCACCACTCTTCTGAGCTTCGAGACGGATCGTATTGCGGACACGATTATTCAGCAGGAGAAAAAAGTCTTTACGTTCGAGAATACGGACTGGAATCTGGACTGGTGTTATCTGCGGCATCCGGCTACAGAACATTATGGGTTAGAACCCGATAAAGTAAAACTTAAAGGAACAGAAGTAACACTGGATGTTCCGGCATCCCCAACATTTATAGGCATTCGTCAAAAAGACTTCAATGCGGTTATTTCATGCGAAATCAACTTGGCCAGCGGCGAAGCCGGAATTACTCTATATATGGACGAGAACCACCACTATGATTTGGCACTGCGTAAACATCAGCATGGATATGAGGTCATCGAACGACTGAATATCGGAGATATTAAATCTGTTGAAAAAACCATAGATCTCAGCCATTGCAATCATGCTGAATTGGTTGTTAAGGCTACTCCTACTTATTATAATTTCTATGTTCAGATTGATGGCACCGAGACCTTACTAGGAGCAGCACAAACAAAATATCTCTCCTCTGAAATAGCAGGCGGGTTTACGGGTGTACTTATCGGTTTGTATGCCACTGGAGAAGAAGACGATTCTAACGCGGTGTTTACTAATTTCAGCTGTGTTTATTCTTAATGCTTCCGACGTAATTCAATCTATAAAAATTGTAATACAATAAAAAAATCCCCTCATGTTAACAGTTCATCCTAAGATAGATGGAACACTGTTGACCGGAGGGGATTTTTAATGTCATTCAACACTCAAGTTATCTGGAGTCAGTTCTAGCTCCTTCCCGCTTTGATTAACAATATAAATTTTCTCAGGAGGACTCTCTAAACTTTTCCCCGTAATGAATAGCTGGCGCCCTCCTTCGATTTTGTACTTTCTTATATATAATCCTGAACCGATATCCTCAAAAGAATAGTTGTTAAAATCGTCCCAATGCAGTGAAGCGCCTTTTTCAGATAAGTTTTTTAATTCATCTACTGAGATATATTCACTTAGCCCTTCTTCCCTATTACTTTGGCATGTTGAGCAAATAAGTAACACGAATATCAATGCCATTGAGACCTTAAAGTATTTTGTTAGTGTCATTTATATCCCTCCCAAAACACCACTGTTTTCTGCGATCTATAGGAGAGAATATACCATATTTATGTAATTATCACTGATAGAATCTCTTGATTAGCTCCGAGACCTGCTGACTTTTCTCCTCCAACACGAAATGTCCGCCGCATAATAAGCAGGTTTCGATAGGGTTCACTAGATGACTGAAGAAATGGGCACCCTCCAAGGTAAAAATAAAATCATTCTTACCCCAGGCGACAAGCACGGGCGGCTGATAGCTGCGCAGGTATTGTTGCCAGACAGGGTACTCTTCCACATTGGTTCGATAATCGTAGCCTAGATCCAGCTGGATCTGTCTGTTACCGGGACGATCCAGAAAAAACTGATCTATCGAGTATCCATCAGGGCTGATCAGATATGGCTGACAAACTCCCGTAATATATTGCTTTTTGGTAGAATCAAACGTTAGAAACTCGGCAAATGCCGCTTCGGTTGTTGGATTGCGGTCCACCCAAAGGGCTTTAAAGAGATCAAACGGCTCTCCCAGCCCCTTCTCATTAATAACCGCATTTTGGATCACGAAGCCAGCAATGCTCTGAGGGTTGCGAACGGCCAGCCTGAAGCCGATTGGCCCTCCATAATCATGAACATATAAGATATAGCGTGAAATACCAAGCATAGCTATTAGCTTCTCCATCACTAGAGATAAATTCTCGAAGGTGTAATTAAATTCAGCTGCTGCAGGCATGCTGCTATTTCCAAACCCAGGATAGTCAGGAGCAATGATATGAAAACGGTCCGCCAAAAGGGGAATTAAATCCCTAAACATATGGGAGGAGCTAGGAAAACCATGCAGTAAAATGATCGTCGGATTGCTCGGGTGGCCTGCCTCACGGAAAAAAATCTGCAGCCCATCGATGTTCATTTTTTTGTATAGAACCATTGCTTCAGCATCCTCTCCTCAACGTACATAACTCGCATTTACAAAATATGTGAGGAGAATGGAGAGTATTCCGTTTTGCTTAAAGTAGTAGCCATCACAATAGCTCGATATACCCTTCTGTTCCATGCACGCGAATTCGTTGTCCGTCTTTAATCCGTTGGGTAGCCTTCTCCACTCCGACAACTGCAGGCAATCCGTATTCACGTGCGATAACTGCACCATGGGTCATCACTCCACCAACTTCGGTGACTAGACCTTTTAGGGATATGAACAATGGCGTCCAGCCTGGGTCAGTATAGGGAGTTACTAATATATCTCCCTCTTCCAGATCCGCATCTTCCATGTTTAAGATGACACGTGCTCGTCCCTCAATCACTCCGGAAGAAACAGGCAGACCGACAAGGGCTTCGGCAGGGAAATCCCCTCGTTTATACTCACCTGCAATGATTTCACCGTCTGACGTGATCACACGTGGTGGAGTTAGTCTGTCATATCGTTGGTACTCAGCTTTTCGTTTGCTGATGAGCTGTTGATCCAGTTTACAGGTACGTACGACGTCGTGAAATTCTTCAAAAGTGAGATAGTAAATATCTTCTTGTTCATGGATAACGCCCGCTTGTGTGAGTTGTTCCGCTTCTTTCAATAAAGCCAGCTTATAAACGAAGTAACGGTTAATGTAGCTGTATTTGGGATATTCCCGGTAGCCAATGAAATTTCGGATTAAGTCGATCATTCGTTTAGTTTCTTTGGCTTTTTGTTCACCATCCGGTAATTGCTTCAATCGCTCTAAGAGCTCTTGTTCCTTTGTCAAAGCTTCTTCTCGGCCTTGCTCAAATCTCCGCTGGCTTTCATTAGGCGCAAAATTTTTGATATTACTTAGAATCATTGGGATAAGAATAGTAGGTTTCTCGCTCCAGCGAGTTCTGGTAATATCGATTTCTCCGGTGCACCGCATTCCGTATTTGCTGAGATAATCATAGAAAGCGTCTTGGGCTTTCTGTCCGCCATCAAGCTCAACCATTCCATCTAGGAAGTTGTCGTCTTGTACATGCTGTAAAAAATCAATGACTTCCGGATAAGGACGAATCACATCTGCGACATCCAATAGCGCTAGGCCCATTTCTGAAGTGATATTATTGGGTACAGATTGTGAAAGCGTATCTGCTGCGTTTTTTTCACCTAACCATTCGTTCATTGTTTCATTGATCCATGCTGAAGCCTCCATAGCAGCCATAAACACACTGGTACTTTGTGGGTCAAATAGAATCTGCTTTAATTGCTGGATATCTTCCAGAATAAAATCGAATAAGGCAACGCCTGATTTCGTTTGGATGTTATGTTGCAACTCCTCTATCGATGTTTGACTACGCTGAATCAAGTCAGCAACGATTGCCGGATCCAGTTCGATTTGTGTAGGAGTGCTCATAGGGGGCCTGTCTGGACTGCTTTTCCCGTGACCCGGTGCTAGTTCACCATCTGGTGACGATTGAATAAAATTCTCCCTCCCAACAATGTTGAGGAGTGCGTCTTTGATGAGCGGATCGGATTTGCCCAGGGTATCTATGGTCGTTGCTCTTCTGCTTGGCGAGGCAAGCATTGGTGTGACATCCACAAACAACCTTCCGCCAGCTTTATGCATAGGTGCACGAGTAATTAACAGGTAGAAAGACAAGCCGAGTGGTTTTATGGGATCGGTCATCATTTGCCCATGACCTACTGATATATATACGTGGTTCCCTGTATCGTTCGCTTCTGGGATCGGGTATAACGTAGTGATAGGCCGACTCTGGACAATATAAAAGGTATCATCAACCAAGCACCATTCGATATCCTGCGGGTAACCAAAATAAGCTTCAATCTGTCTTCCGATCCGTGCCAGCTGTAGAATTTGTTGTTCCGTAAGGGTTTGAGCCTTTTGCTGCTCGGGATCGAGCTGCCGGGTTTCTGTTCCGCCTTCTTCTAGTCCATATATAGCCAACTGTTTGGTTGATATCCGCTTATCGACGATTTTCCCTTCCAGTACCTTATAACAATCGGCAGAAACTAAGCCAGAGACCAATGCTTCACCAAGTCCAAAACTGGCATCGATGGAGAGCAGCTTCCGGTTAGAAGTAATTGGATCAGCGGTAAATAATATCCCTGAAGCCTCAGGGAAGACCATCCTTTGAACGATTACGGATACATAAACCTGACTGTGGTCAAATCCATTTTGCAAACGGTAGATTACCGCGCGATCCGTAAACAACGAAGCCCAACATTTGCTGATATGCTGCAAGATGGCATCGATTCCGATGATATTTAAATAGGTGTCTTGTTGACCGGCAAAAGAGGCCTGTGGTAAATCTTCAGCAGTCGCACTAGATCGCACGGCATAGGCATATTCATCACCAAGCTGGGAGAGATAGTGAGTAACTGCTGTCACCACATCGGAAGGAATTTCTGCATCCAAAATGATCTGGCGAATCTTCTTGCTGATTTCACCAATTTGAGCTCGATCATCTGTTTTTAGCAAGGATAGCTGATTCAATAAAGCATGATACGTTTCATTTTGTCCGATCGCTTCTTGAAATCCCACTGTTGTAACACAAAATCCTTCAGGTACTTGTATTCCTTCTATCTTTGATAATTCCCCTATATTCAACCCTTTGCCACCAACGAGTAAAAGCTGCGAATTGTCCATTTCCTGAAAACCGAGAACCAAAGAACTCATTCATGATCGCCCCTAACTTTTACCTTAGTATATAAGATTTTATCTTTTAAAAAAAAGCCGCGCTCAGCGCAGCTTTCCATTGTTTGCATATCTTATTCGGTCAGACTTTATGACTCCAAGCAGGCATATACAATATTTCTGATCCGCGGATGCACATAAGGCTCCTGACTATTCAGCAAATGCTGCGCATACATTATGGTCAGCTGTGTTTCAGGATCAATGATTCCCAAGCATCCGGCAGCCCCGCTCCAGCCAAATTCACCTAGCGGACTGAGCGATCCGCTGCGTGCTTTTGAAATATGAGTTCTGACGCCAAGACCATAGCCATAACCATCATGATAACCCGTGGAGAAATCGCTCCGCGTACGGTCGTTAAGATGGTCTGTGCGCATCAGGTCGACCGAAGCAGGTGACAGAATACGTATTCCTTCCGGGCTCGTTCCCCGGTTCGTGAGCGTATTAAGGAAGAGAATATAATCGCTTGCAGTCGATAATAACCCCGCTCCACCACTTTCAAACTCCTCGCCAAGCCGATACCCGTTTCCATCCTTGCGTACGGGCTTGTTCAGCACATCATTATATTCGTATTGTGGCGTTAGGCGAGTTAGCTGCTCATCCGTCAGGTCAAACCCCGTATCGATCATTCCGAGTGGTCCGGTAATTTCATCATGGACATAGGAGCTGAATTTTCTTCCGTCTACTACTTCGACGAGTGCGGCGAGAACGTCATGACACAGACTGTAATTCCATCGGGTGCCCGGCTCGAACAGAAGCGGTTCCTTTGCCAGTGCTGCTGCAAACTCCCGGGTTTGAACTCTGCCGTTCGTTCGCTCAACGACTTCCCGTATAGAAGGAGCTTCAAGATCGTATGAGAATCCGGCTGACATGGTAAACAGATCACGGACGGTTATGGGTTGTTTTGCTCTCTCGGTATCAACTCGGCCGTCAGGCAAGACTTTCTGCACCGTCATATCTGCATATTCCGGCAGGTAGTCGGAAATCAGATCACTTAACAGTATTGCCCCCTTTTCTACAAGTTGCAGTGCCGCCGTGCAGGTAAGGATCTTCGACAATGAGTAAATATTGACGATCTGAGAATCATTGATTTGAATCTTGTCTTCCAAATTTGCGTATCCGCCCTTGTAATGGAATATCGTTTTATTGTGCTGCATGACGATTACTTCCGCCCAGGGTATACGCCAAGAGGTGATGTGGTCGATAAAGTGGGATAGTGGTTTAAAGTCCATAAAATTCCCTTCCTCATAAAAAAGTTATAAAAACGTATTATCGAAGCGGAAGCAGTGGACTAAGCGCGTCTGCCCACCGGCGGTACCCGCGTTCTGTTAAATGGCAAAAGTCAGGCGCAGTTTCAGCGGATAAGATACCATCAGTCTCAAGTAAAAGTGCACTAATGTCTAAGAATTCATAATGCCGCTCACTTGCCAACTCTGCATATCGGGCATTAATTTCGACGATCTCCCTGCGTCTTGGGTGGTCCGGATACTCCTCACGGGGGAATACGGCCATTAGAATAATTTTTGCGTCAGGAACCAGATTATTGACTCGGTCGCAGATCGCCCGGCAGCCCTCTACAATTTCATCGGGGGTGTTGGATCGGGCGTTTTCCGTGTCACTTGTGTTATTAGTTCCAATCAGAATAACCACGGTCTTTGGCGAAAGCCCTTTCAATTGGCCGTGATCAAGACGCCAAAGCACGTTTTGCGTGCGGTCCCAGCCGAATCCCAGGTTAAGTACGCGATAAGGCCCAAACACGGAGTTCCATGACTCTATCGCTCCGGCATTCCCCTCCGTCTTTGGCTCGCCTCCCCAGAAATGGGTAATCGAATCGCCGATTAAGACTACTTCCGGGTTAATTTTCCCTTGTTCATTTAGTACCTGTTCATGCCGCTCCCACCAGTCATAGCTATCTTCCTCTAGCTTGGGAACTGGAATGATCGCTGTATTTATGGATTGGGTATCCATTTTCATGCTATTCCGCCTTTCTATGTAGGCCCAAATCATTGTTGAATTGAGAACTGGCCGTTAATCGGACTTATTATATTGCTATTAAACTTACTATACAATCATAATTTTTCGAGATTATATAATACAATTTTGAGTATTATCCCCTTCAAGTAGACACTCGTAAAAAACCTAATGTTACTATTAGGAACGAGTAAACTTGGAGGGGATATTTTCATGGCCAGAAAAGGACAAGTATTTCAATTGAAATCCGTCATAATGTAGGTAACTTTGTGTCACATAAAAAAAGAAAAGCCTTATTTATTAAGCTTTTCTCGAGAATGTTACGCAAGCAACTATGTATCATTGGACAAAGTTTAAAATTACTGGAATGAAGTCGACAGAATTGATTCTAGCTTTCAAGCTGGTCAAATACTTGGCGTAATTCAATCTGACCTTCCCCATGTCCTTGCAGGTCCGGCCATCCGTAACCACTGGTTTTTCCCTGGTTTCAGATACGAAATACGAATCCTATTTGAACTTGGATGAAGTCCTTTAGCCGTAACTCGTACGCCTTGCTTGACTAATTCCTCATTGTATATCACATTCCCGTATTTATTATGTTGCCTATTTTTCCTGTCTTCGTGCCCCTTGAGTTCTGCCCGCATAAAATAGCTTTAGGATAACAAGGGGAATGAATGAAATGTGCAGAAATGAAAAATCAGCAGACGCTAACCCAAATGAGTTCGGTTTCCACAGAGACGTTTGGGAATGGGTAGCTTCCGTCTCTCCCGGCGGCGATGAAAAGATTGCCCCTTTTGACTTTGGCGGATCCGCAGAGTTCGAGGTCCCGAAAACCATTGAAACGGAGATTCACCATTATTTGACGCCCTATACCCATCAACCCGAAGGCGGATATGTTGCATACATACCGAATGGGCGTGTATGGGGACCCTCTGGTGCTATCTTGACATCGGACGGAAAACTGATCTTCGATCTTTCTCAAGAATACGATAAACAACTAAACAGAATGCTGACAGTGGAAGAACACCCAGCTTTATATCGGCAGAAGGCTAAGAAGCATCGGTATCTCCCTGGGACGGCTGCCGTTCTGACTTTTTGCGGGAGTCACAATTATTTTCACTGGTTATATGATGTACTACCGCGACTGGGCATGCTGCGGATTCTAAATGGCTCTTCTTCTCAAACCCTCGTCATGAATCCGAATCCTCATGGATCTTTTGTAGAAGATACGTTATCTATGTTTGGTGTATCGGAATCTTCTGTGATTCGTACCGGCGATGATATGGAAATTCAGGCCGACCGGTTGGTGGTGCCTTCCCTGATGATGAATTCCCATTACCCTCCTTGGGCCACTGCCATCGTACGCAAGTTTATGCTGCCCGAACGCGACACAACGCTCCATTCTCCCGATCGCATTTTCATTTCCCGGAGCAAAGTCTCTGGCCGTCGGTTAGTTAACGAGAACGAAGTCATCCGGTATTTGGAGGCGTATGGGTTCGTTCCCGTTTGTCTGGAGGATTGGACTGTTGCCCAACAAGTGCAGCTTTTTGCTTCCGCAAAAGCAATCGTTTCGCCGCATGGGGCCGGGTTGGCCAATCTTGCATTCTGCACGAAGGGAACCCTTGTCGTCGAAATTTTTCCTGTCCGGCATGTAGTGCCTATTTACTGGATGATCAGCAATCATAACAAACTTGATTACTATATGATGTACGGGCAAGATGAAGGAACGACAGAGGAGCGTTTTTCGGGACTTGCGGACTTCTCTGTGGATATCGATCGGCTGGAGCAAACTCTTCGTATAGCCGGACTGAAAAAACAGGACACATGAGTAGCCGTTCATGTGAACTTGCCCCATTAGATAAATTAATTTGAGCTGTGAAAAGTAGTTAATACGAATCTAATCGGTAAATTGAGCATGCTCTTGTCCCTCGACGATTAAGTAACCACGAAATAATCGGTTGTTTTCGTTTTGGACTGGCGCGTGGATATTTTCTATAAAAAGACCTGCTTCTCGTGCAAATTGTGGGCCGCTACGGTAATCGTTCCGATTAAAGCTCTTCAAGTAAAGAACAGGAGCAGGACGCCTATGTTAGTGTGCTTGCCAAGGGATACTATACGGCAAAATGGGCACAAATCCCAATAGAAGTGATACCAAATAAGGCTTTTAATAAGTTGAGC
>LIDZ01000043.1_pt3 | contig 32269 bp, 43 predicted proteins | sample 644651 | NCBI WGS metagenome assembly LIDZ01 (sample SAMN03856242, study PRJNA289617) | food metagenome | isolation source: wine grapes on drying loft during traditional withering process | host: Vitis vinifera cv. Corvina | place: Italy: Gargagnago di S. Ambrogio di Valpolicella | collected 2014-01 | reverse complement strand
GAATTTAAATTCAAGTTCAATGATAAATATAGAGAAGTAAAGATTAATGAATGCTTAGTATTGCCAGAGTGTTATGTTTCATATTTCAGCCTAGCAGATGAAGACAAACAAGGTGATGTATGTATATTAGACTTAGGTTCTCGTACAATTAATATTTGTGCTTTAGAAAATGGAAAGATACAAAAGCTTAATACAGTTAAGCTAGGAAGTTTTGATCTGTATAGCAAAATAAAAGCACAGGAAAATTCAAAAGGGGAAGACTACATTGAGGAGGATATTCCAAGGTTAATTAAAAATGGAACAATAAAAATATTCAACAAGCAATATGGCGAATTTTTAAATGAGATCCTTAATAGCATTAAATCATATGTAAATATAAAAACATATAGAACTATATTTACAGGTGGGACTAGTATCATGTTAGAAGAATATATAAATAAATTAAGCCTACCTAATTTCAAAATACATGATAAACCACTAACGAGCAATGTACTTGGAGCAAAGTCAGCCAGTGAACTATTGTGGAAGGCAAGCGTTGCTAATGGCAAGTAAAAGGATATATATAACCCTAAATTCTGAAAAAGACAAAGATGTGGTAATCATTAACTATTTATCAAACTGTTATTCTGAAAAAGATGCTATCAAAGAGGCATTATACCGTTTAGCTATTCAAAGTAACGATTCGGTGCAAAACGGTAATGAAAGTACCGAAAAGGTACAATTAGCACCCCATGATACCGAAAAGATGCAATTAGATACAAAAAGTAATGATAAGGTTAAAGAAAAAAGTGAACCGAATGGTTACAAAAAGGCGCAAAAAGGTGACAATGTCACCTTTAAGGTGCAAAACGATACACTAATGAATAAAACAGATGATGTACTACTTGAAATAAAGGATATGAATGAAAACCATATTGAAGTGAAAAATGAAGTTGAGATAGAAAAAAATGAGCTAGACCAGCTTCAAAAATTTATGTGAAATAAGAAAATGGAGGAAGACTTATGGACAATTTATTATTATGCAACAATAAAAAAATATATACAAAAGGTAAAAAAGTTTATGAGATAATATTAATTGCTATCAATGAATTTTCAATTAGGGAACAAATAAACTTTTTGATATATATAGATGATAAATTAAATAATAAAAATTACTGAATATTAGGTAATCCTATTATTGCCAAAATACTTTTTATCTGCCTGTTATTAGTTATAAATTTTTGATCTTATATGTAGCATACAGAATATAGATGTGGTGAAATAATGTTGCTATTCAATATGATTTAATAGCACAGAAATATCGATATTAAAATTGAAAAATAAAATATCGCTGTGTAGATGTTCAACTATGGTCATTCTCACAGGAGCAAACCATTTTTTGAGTATTGGAATCACATCTGTCCAAAACCTAAATTTGACGCAATAAATGGCAAAAATAAAAAAGGAGTATTGTCTTGGTGGGATACGGCAACTATTAATGTTAAAAACAGCCACATGAAAATATTCACATAAGTCACAATATTACTTTTGTGATGTCACAAAATATAAAATCCATAGTTTTGTGACATGAAATAATGCCAATACAAAAGGTATGGTTTTTGTGTTGGCATCCTATGCAAATAGCTATTTTGCTTGTATAAAATGGTAAATGCTGTCTTGTGGCTGTTATTTGCACCAATCGTTGCCGTACCCAAAATTGACGCTCGATGTTTTTAAATTTATTGTAATTTAAATAAATAAACTGAGAATGGAAATATAATCTAAAATCATTATTGCTATTACATAATTGGTTAAAATAATTCTTATATTTGATTAGTAGGATTGCAGTAACATAATTATAGTGCGAAACGTGTCGGTAAATAAATATGTATAAATGCATATTTCGACATAATAAATAAAATATTTGAGATATAATATACACATGGTATACCATAAATAGGGAAATAAGGGGTGTTTAAATTGGAAAATGCAAAATTATCTAATTTTATCAATGTTAAGGAGTTACAAAAAATTTATTTAGCTGCAATAATGGTGTTTTGTTTTGTAATTGTTACTGTAGTCTCTGGAGCAACAAATGTACATGCAGTTTCTTGGGGAACAACACTAAGTAGAGGTACTCTACCTGTTACACTGCCATGGACTTTGACTAGAAATTATAATGTTAAATCAAATGTTTCATTAACCCGTATAGTAAACGGACCATCTTATTATATTTATGCTGAGACTGTTAATGGAAATGGTGCAGCTAGAACTGATAATATATTGGTTCAACAAAATTCAGGATATAAAAATTTTACAAATGATGCGATGGTTCAGAGCTATAATTATAGTTTAAAAGTAGCTAATTCATATTTCGAAACAACTGAAAGATCGGCATATGGATATTGCAATTGGTAATGTTTACCATGAATAATATCAACTAATTATTTTTTAGCTAGGAAACTTTAATATGAAATTTATATTAAAGTTTCCTATTATAAATTAAAGAAAGGAATAGTTATGATAAGAAATGAATTAAAGAGAGCAATTTTAAGCAAAAAATTTTTGATTATTATTCTAATAGCATTATTAATTCACCTTTTAGGTGGATATAATCAAATTCAACAGTATCTTTTTTTTAATTATAAAGCGCCTGATCTTCAGAAACCAGAACTTCAAGCCACAGCTAGAAGAATTGTTCAAAAAGGACTTAATATGTATTCAGTTTGGTTTGGTTCATTAATTTTATATACCGCAGCAATGCCAATTATTGCGGCACTACCATTTTCATTATCATATTTAGAGGATACTAAAAATGGTATGATTAAATATATTGATGTAAGAACTAAGCATAAAAAATATTTAATTACAAAAATATTTACTAATGGGTTAGCCGGTGCTTTAGCTGTTTCATTACCAACAATATTTTTAACAATAATCGTAAGCATATTTTTTAAGGGAAGTATAAATGATTTTCTTGGAAAAGGTGTGTATGGTGGAGTCTTTTCGAATTTGGTAATACATAATTTCTATTTATATGTTTTAGTACATATATTTATTGAATTTATATTTGGTTTTGCATATTCTAGTATTGCATTAGCAGTATCTTCATTTATTAAAAATACATTTGCTGTGATGCTTTCACCATTTTTGTTTTGGATTATAGTAAGTTTAATATTTGATTTTTTTAATATACAACATTATTCGCCTACAGGAATAAACCAATTTTATTTGAATAGAGCAGTAACTTTTAATGACATTCTAGTAGAACTTGTATTTATTACGTTTTTTTCTTCGACTCTATTTATTTTGAAATCAAGAAAGAGGAACATTTATGAATAATAATTTTAGCAAACATACAATCTTAAATTTGATTAAATTAAATCTAAAAACATGTAAAATAAAAAGAATAACATGTTTTTGCATACTATTCTTTTTATTTGCTTCTTATAAAATCATAGAATCGTTAAATACTTTTAGCATGAAAAACAATTTGGATATTAATATTTGGGATGGCTTTTTTAGAGTTATAACCTATCCAACGATAGTGTTATTTGTTTACTTACCATTTATAGTAATTATAACTTCAATTATGAATGCAAAAATTGGACATTGTCAATATATAATTGTAAGAAGTAGAAAAAAATTTATATGGGTAATAAGTAGATTAATTTCAAATTTAATTATAGTTTTATTGCTTACAGCCATATTCTTTTTATCAACATTCATAATGAGTTATATGTTTTTCGGTTTTGACAACAATTGGAGTCCAACAGTTACAAATATAAAGCTTGTTAATATATTATACGTAAGCAATTTTATATTTTCATTAACACCGATACAAGCCACTATGATTTCATTTTTAGAAATATATATAGCTGCAGCTATAATAATTAATTTTAGAGATGTGTTGACAAATTATATTTCTAATATTTATGCTTGTGATTTAATTATAATTATATATATTCTTATTAATATAGTTAGTTTTATGTACAACTTAAATACGGGAATATTTAAAATAATGGATTATATTGGTCTGTATACAATTTCCATTATAAGTTTCCATAGATTTGGCAATATAAAATTATATAACGTTACATTAGCACAATCGTTTATAATCAGTCTAATATTATTAAGTACATTAGTAATAATCAATTTAAAGCTCAATAGAAAGTTAGTGGTTAAATGTGATTAGACGATTATTAAAAATAAATTTAAAAGGTACCAATAATAAAGCACATATAATAATTTTAGCAATTCTATCGATGATGATAACATATATAAAATTAAGTATTTTGGATATGCCACATTCACAATTATTTTGCATGGGTGACATATTAATATGGACGTTTGGTGGATTAAGCCCAAAATTTGATATTATTAATAATTTTCAATCATTTACAGTGTGGATAATTCCCAATATCATACTTATATATTTGGTAAACAGTTGTATTATTCATAAATCCAGAGAAACAACTATTTTAATATTGCCTAGGGCTAAAAAAAAGTTGGATTGGTTAGTAGCTTCTAATATTACTATTGGGATTATTGTCATCAAGTATTATTTAATATTGTTTATATCTTCATTACTTACTATTTTCATGAAGATGGGTGTAAGAGCTTTTGTAAATACTAATGTTATAATGAATAACTATAACAACTTAACGGTTGATACAAATCAATATTTAATAATGGGTTATATATTCTTATTAAACGTTCTTGCAACTATATGCTTAGTATACTTTATCAATAATATATATTATGTTTTTTTTAACTCAAATCATGCAAGTATAATCGGTATGATAATTTGTTTTATTACTGTAATTACAACGAAGTTCAATAAAATAAACAAATTAGTATTGATGAATCAAGGAATGATAATAAGACACGATCTTTTTAAAGGTGGATTTCAAGGTTTTAATTTATCATTTTCAATTTTGTATTTATGTATTTTTCTAACTATTAATTTTATTTTAAATATAACAATAATCAGAAAAAGAGACATTACTGATATTTAATAAAAAATGAAAGAGGTGTTTTTATGGAGTCTACTAACAATATAATAGAAATTATAAATTTTACCAAACAATATAAAAACGAAAATGTATTGAATAATATTAATTTGAACATAAAAAAAGGAAAGTGTTATGGATTTGTTGGAAGAAATGGTTCAGGAAAAAGTTTATTTTTCAAAGCTATATGTGGATTTATCAAACCTACATTAGGTATCATTAATGTTAATGGTAAAAAAGTTGGAATAGATGTGGATTTTCCTGAAAATGTTGGTGTTTTAATTGAACATCCTGGTTTTTTACCTGAGTATACTGCCTTTGAAAATCTTAAATTTTTAGCTAGTATAAATAATAAAATAGGTAATACAGAAATTGAAAATGCAATGAAATGTGTTGAGTTAGATATAAACAACCATAAAAGTGTAAAAAAATACTCATTAGGAATGAAACAACGGTTAGGTATTGCTCAAGCTTTTATGGAAGATCCTGAAATATTGATTCTTGATGAACCAATGAATGGTTTAGATAAAGAAAGTGTAAAACTAATAAAGAAGAAATTACTTGAGCTTAAAGCAAAAGGGAAGACAATTCTTTTAACTAGTCACATTTCACAAGATATTAATGAAGTAAGTGATTACATTTATGAAATTGATAATGGTAATTTGTCTCAGATATTATAGTAAAATTTGTATATATTAAATTTTGGGGTGTATCTATGGAAAATAATAAAACAAGAAATGAACGAATTAGATTGATAAAAATAATAACCATAACTATAATTATTTCTTTATTATTCAAAGTGTTCATATTTTCAAGAGCACATGTTAGTGGCCCATCAATGATGCCCACACTTAATAATAACGATAGTACTTTAATTGAGAAAGTTTCATTATTAACACGAAACTTTGAGAGGGGTCAAATTGTCATTTTTGACTCTGAAAATACAAATCATGATGTATATATAAAAAGAATTATAGGTATTGAGGGAGATAAAATAGAAATTAGTGGTGGGCATGTTTTTGTAAATGGTACGAAATTAAAAGAAGCCTATCTAAAAAAAAATATTGTAACAAATAGTGGTACTTTGTTACACGAAAATCAAAAAATCACAGTTAGTAAGGGCTTTGTTTTTGTACTTGGTGATAACAGAGCAGTAAGTGTAGATAGTAGATATTTTGGTGACATTAATGTAAAGTCAATTAAAGGTCATGTTATAATTAAAATTTTTCCTCTAAATGGATTTAAGTTTTTTTGATTGAAAATTGTAATCAATATAATTGAAAAACATGAATTACAGACAACTAATAAACCGCACAAACGCAATCTAAGTGAAATAGTACCATAAACCTTGGTTTTGATATTTAAAAATAAACATAATATTTATTTTGACAAATTATGTAAAATACCGTCACTGATTTTAGGTTATAATTAACCTTGTCCGGTGATTGCTTGTTTTTTTAACCAGGATAATTTGCTTTAAAATTAGCAAAATCAAACTTGAAATTTTTTTAGATTACTTTGGTTTACTATGTAATACCATTAATTGGATTAAAGTTGGGTTTGCCGTAAATGTCAAGCTATATGGTTATTTTAACTATTTATAATTAGTATTTAATTTTTACACATCGTTTTCACAAATAAATATTAGTATATAAATTAGCATTACCTATACGTATAACGGGTGACAGACGACTTACGTATAAAAAAATGAGCCACATCACGTATGATGTAGCTCATTTTTTTTTGTTTTGTTTATTAATTCATGATAAATTGCTTTGTTCTTTTCGTCTGCTAATAACCATTTTAACTATTCAATTAGTGATTTGCCTATTCACCCTTTTCGGGTGACCCAAATACTATTATAAAAATGTTATAAATATTTACGTTTATACGAATATACATCATGAGAGTTTATATTTTAAAATTATTGTACATGGAAGGAATGTTTATATCAGTCCCGAGAAAATACGCCTTTTTTATTTTTGCCATTTATTGCGTCAATTTTAGTTTTTACACAGCTATAATTTATAAATTTGATATTTTAAACATAAAACGTCTTATCAATTGAAAAATATATTAAAAAAGCAACTTGGATTTTTACTCCAAATTGCTTTTTTAAATTTTGCCTTTCTTTGATTTTATAAATTTATTTAATGCACTTATTATTAATTCTTTGTCAGTGTTGTTTAAATCACTATAATTTTTATTTGTAAGACTTCCATCTTCAATCAATTCTTCAATAACATTATTTAAAATCTTACTTTCATCAACTTTATCGTGTTCATTTCCAATTAGTTCAGGTAAAGTTTTGTTGTATAATTTTGCCATCAATTCTAAATCATCAATTGTAGGTTTTGTATAACCGGTTTCATAATGACCGATTGTCCGATCCGATAAATTCAAATGTTTTGCAACATCTTTTCTTGTTAATTTAGCTTGCTTTCTAAATAATTTCAAATTATCACATAAACTCATAAAAAGGTTCCTTTCTTAATATATAATCATTATTTTAGTATAATACTTAAGGAATTACAACAGTTTACTAAATAAATAAATATATTTGGACTTGAAATACTCACACAATGAGTGTATTATATAAAATATAATCATTGTATGAGTATGAATCGATGTGTTAGATATGATGGGGAGTGAGAACTTTGCGTAAAAGGTTAAAAGAAAAGAGAGTTGAATGTGGATATACTCAAAAAACATTTGCTGAATTTTCAGGAATGAGTATGAGAACATATCAGAATATAGAGCAGTCGGTATGTTTTCCAAGAAAAAAAAATCGTGAACTAATCATGAGAATATTTGAGGATCACTCGCTGGCACTATTTGATGAGGAGGATTCGAATTGAATGGGTAGTAAACTATATTAGATTAAAAAAAGGAGATAGTAATTAAATAGTATATATCTTAACTAGCCTAAAGGAATATAAGCTAGGTTTTTGTCATATCCAAAAACAAAAAAACGGACAAAGTGACAAACGGACAAATGAAAAGAGGTGTTATTTTAAAATGGGAAGAAAACCAAGTTTTAATAAAATACTTGCAGTAGAACTATTTAAGGTTGGCATGAATTATCCTGAAATAGCAGAAAAACTAAATAGTACCAGCGAAGCAGTGAGGAAAGTAATCAAAAGGAATGCTGCTGAATTAAATAAAAACCCAATTAATAAATATGAAGTTATAGGATTATTTAAAAATGGACTTTCATATAAGGAAATAGCGAAAAATTTAAAAAGTACAGAAGACGCTATAAAAAAAGTAATAAAACGAAATGCACCTGAGCTTATGAAAGAAGCAATAGATAAAAATAAAATTACTAATTTATTTAAAAATGGACTTATATATGAGGAAATAGCAAAAGAATTAAATAGTACTGAAGAAGCAGTAAGAAAAGTTATAAAACGAAATGCACCTGATTTATTGAAAAAGAAGAAGGAAAAACAACAAAGCAATATATTTGAGCCATCACCAGAGAGTTTTGAACTTGTTAATTTAGGCTTTTTATCCGTAGAAGATAGAAAACAGCTAATGAATGAGCGTACATATGGATTAAATAATAGTGAAAGCATGAGCACTAAAGCTTTTTTAAAATGTATTTGGCAAAGTTATAAGACAGATGAAAGAACTGGGAGAGTGAAATTTGATTCTTCTCGTGGTGCGATAACAAAAGATGTCCCTCCTAGTTATATGCCAGGAGCAGAATTTAAAAATAAATTTAATTGCTTAATAATAAATAGCGCTGGAGAGAAAGAAAGCATTAATATTAGGGCATATGATAATTTTTATGCAAGAGAGGAAGCTAGAAGAAAAGTTAATGGTAATGTTGCCATTTTAAAGTGCGAGAAGATGTCATAAGGATGGAGTTGATTGATTGTCTTAACGGCATTGAAAGCTGGATTCATTACAAATATGATGTAATAAATGGAAAAGTATGTTAAAATAAATATTGTAATAAATGTAATAATAAAGATAAAAAAAGAACGGAGAGTAAAAATGGCAGATAAAAAGTTTATAAAAAGAAGATACAATCTATCACTACTCAATGTAGATCCAAAATTAGATTTAATGCGAAGATCTACAGAAATAAAAGATACAATAACTAGGATTACTAACGGTTGTGTTAAAGGATATGCTTATAACGATGTAGAAAGCATAGTGATAAGAAAGGTAACTAAACGAAACATACAATTAGAGTGCAAAGAATCAGATAAAATTTGGCATAGGAAATTAGGAAGGGAATTGGCACAAAATTCTGATATGAGGCAATTCTGTTATACGGATTCTAAAAACAATGAAGAGTTAATGTTTGAGTGGATTTAAAACATATGAAATTATTTATATAGGGAAAAGAGCTTAGGTGTAATTAATTATACTGGAGCTTTTTTTATTTTTAGAAATATTAAGTTTGATTAGTTATGGTTTAGAGTAAGAAAATATATTTTTTAAGTATAAAAAATATAAGAAAGCAGGTAAAAGTGATGTTAATGATAATTCCTTGTGTAATAGTATATTTTTTAGTTGCGATTATAGTAATGTCTTTGTGCAATGCTGCTGGTAGAGCTGATAAAATGGTTGATTATTTAAATACTATAGATATGATTTACGATAGGTCGCCCATAGGAGGGCGTAAGTAACAATTATTTAATTTGTAAAATCCCAAACGTTTGGGAAATAGGTGTTTAGATTCTTGAGATATTTAAGGAAGTGTAAGCAATGGAAGAATATCGTAAAGAATGTAATTGGTTTAATTTATTTTAAGCAAAAGAATATAGAAAGGAGCCTATAGTATGTTATTTACTAGATCTAATAAAGAAGTAGTTGTAAATGATACTAAAGAGTGTCAAGAATTAAAGTTGATTTCAGATGAAAATGGAGAAGAAATCTTAAACGAGATTATAGATAATTTTATAACAGATAAGTCCATGCTTATAAATTCCATAGAAAGAAAATTAGAGACTAAAGATGTTCTTAAAAAAGAAATTGAAAATTATCTAAATAAAAAGCAATACAAATTTAATGAGGAGATATATAAAAGCTTTAAAATCAGGATATGGGGCTACGGTGAATTACAGCCACTTATTGACTTAGATAATATAACGGATATAAAGATAATAAAGGATACTGTAAGGACTAAAATTTTTGGGGTAAGGAAAACTTCAAAAATAAAGTTTAAATCTAAAAAGGCAGCAGCTGAATATATTAACAGAATTGCAGTTAAAAATGGTATTACCCTTAGTGAAATTAAGGCACAACAATTAGTAACGGATGCGGAATCATCGGACAAATACATTTTGAGAATAGATATGACAAGTGCATTTCTAAATTCAGATAATTGTCCATATATGCATATTAGGTTAATTCCCAAGGAAAAGCTTTTATTACAAGACTTGAAGCAAAGAGGTATGTTCAATGATGTAATTCAAAAACATTTAGTTGGGGCCATGAGGAATGGTCTTTCACTCATTGTGTGTGGTAGAAATGGTTGCGGTAAAACATTCCTAATGAATGCACTTTTGGAGGAAATACCACATAATGAAAGTGGATTAGCAGTACAGGAATCAGGTGAATTATTTTGTAATACGCATCCTGATTTAAAATTTTACGAAACTAAAGAATTAGTAGGTGAGAGTAAGGTTGAATATTCATTACAAGAATTAATAAAAAATGCTCTTGTATCAGATTTTGACCGTATAATGGCTGGAGAAATAAAAGATGCTGAAGCATTTGACATAGCAAATGTCTCTTATACTGGTAGTATATCAATGTTATCTGTACATGCTATAAGTTCAAGTGCAGCACCTTCAAAACTTGTGCATTACATGAAATATTCCGATAAGTCACGTGACATGACAGAAGGTAATTTACTAGAAACACTAGTAGGCTTTGATGAAATAATTTTTATTGATGATTTTACAATAAAAGAAATAACTCAAATTGCAGGCTTTGATAGGAAAAAAGAAGAACTTGTACTTAATCCTATATTTAAATATGAAATCAGTTCTGGCATAGGGAAGTATGAAACCTTAAATGATGATTGTACTAAGGTGAAGGATAAAATTGCATACAGCGAATTTAAAAGAAAAAAACTCAATAAAGTTGTTAATTAAGCTTATGGTGAAGATCATAGGTCTTTTTTATATAAAAAAATAAGGAAAGGGATGATGAATACAGTGATAGTTAAATATGCATTGTATGGATTAATGTTTATATTCCTAATTATATTTGCTTATTGGCTAATAAAATTATTTATAGAGTTTAAGAAAAGAGATTTTTTAAGTAACTTTTTTGATAGTTTTAGCAAAAAATATGAGGTTAGGGAAATAGAACAAAAGGCTAAACTTCTTTATGAGGGAGCTACGAAAGATGAGAAGTTTATAGAAAAAGTAGATGGGTTAATACAAAAATCCAGAATTAAAACATTAATGCCAGTATTAACAAGTGAATTGTTAATAACGGCCACTCTAATAGCAGCTTCTGTGTTATGTTTTTTTAGCTATATATGGTTAAAGTTATTTATAATTTCAGTTGTTGTTTTTGTAACAACAATTTTTGTAGTTGTTGTTATTTTAGAACTTATGGCTAAAATAACATTCGACAAGATTGATACGCAGCAATTAAGTTATACAAATGTTTTAAAGAACCTAAGTATATCCAATAGTGATATAGTAACCATTTTTGAAAAAAGTATTTCATATGCTCAGATGCCGTTAAAAGGATATGTAGAACAATTTGTATTCGAGTGTAAAAAAGGTATTCCACTTAATAAGGCATTTAAAACACTTGAAGATAAAATTGAAAACAATAGATTTAAGCAGCTAATAAAAAATTTAGCTATAGCGTCTAAACATGATGCAAATTATAGAAAAGTGCTAAATGAAGCAAGAATTATATTTAAGCATTATTATTCTGAAAAAGAAAGAAGAAAAAAAGCAGTAGCCAGTGGAAGAATGGGGATTGTATTAATTGTAGCTGTAGGATTATTGGTTTTTAAGCTTTTAGAGGCCTTTACGGGAAATATATTCAATGGACTTAATAAAACACCTGTTGGTAATCTACTATTAGGATATTTCCTAGTAGTGTTTATATATACCATATGCAAATTTGTAACCCTAGGTAAATTAAATTATTGATGAAAAGAGGTGAGGTTATGGTAATAATAATTGAAATCGCTCTTTTCTTATGTATATTGATTACAATATATTTTTATTTAAAGTTTAGGATAGAAAAGAAAATGAAAAGAGAAGAGCAAGAAGAACCAAGTATAGTAAAAAGACTTAATATTTATCTAGGCGAAAATAAGGGGGGATATTTTTCAAGTGAAAGGATAGGAAGTTATTTAAAAAGTATGGGTAATTGCTATGAACTTACACCTTTGGGGTATATAAGTGGGAAGATTTTAATTTCAGTAATCTTGCTTATTGCGTTTGTACTAAGTGGGGAGTATGTAGCAGCGATTGTTTCATTTTTGTTTGGATTTTTTATTTTAGATATATTATTGAAAATAAAAAATAAAAAAGATATGAAAGTTATAAGGTTTGAATTAAAAGATGTTTATGATTCACTAACAATGCAGAGTGCAGCTGGAGTATTTATAGGTGATGCATTAATAGAAAGTTATCTTATAGTTAAAAATAAAAGATTTAAAAAGAGTTTAGCCGTGCTTTCGGCAGAAATCAGTATGACGAAAAATATAGAAAACGCACTAGACAATTTCTCTGAGAAGTTTGTTTCAGATGAAATTAGCAATTTTGTTATGACTATAAAGCAAAGTTTGCAAACTGGACAAAGCAAGGAACAACTTGAAGATTTATCCGAACAGCAAAGTGAAATGAATCTAATAGCGGTTCAAGAGGGCACAAAAAAAATAGATACAACAGTAACAATAATAGAAATACTATTATTTGTTGGTATTTTAATAACAGTACTTTATTTTGTAACCACGGTTATAATGGCCAACAGTACTGGTCTTTTTAATTAAAAAATAAATTAAGAAAAGGAGAAAATAATGGAGAAATTAGAAACTGAAGCAAAACAAGAGGGATTAAAAATGAAAGGTGGTTTCTTTAGTAAGTTAAAAAATAGATTTTTAACTAAACTTTATAAGAAAGCAGGAGTTTCTGCGCTTGTAGTTGAACTTGTAATAGTTGCACTTGCAGTTGGTCTATGTATAATATTTAGAAATACATTATTTTCGATAATGACAACAGCTCTAGCTAGTTTAAGTACTCAAGTCACTAATTTACTTGCTGGTACAGTTAAATAAAGAACAATTATAAAATCCAGCTTAGAATTTAATTTTAGGCTGGATTTACTTTAAAAGAAGGTGGTAATTTGGGGAAAAAACTTAAAAAAAGAAATGGTGAAATACCTTCTTATGCAATAATGACTTTATTAGGAATATTATCTTTTCTTGTAATAATAACAGCTTCAATGGGCTACATTGGGGCAATAGACAAGTATATAACAGCAAATAGAATTGCAAGAAAATATATGCTTAATATGGAGAGTTATAATCATGGTTATTTATCACAGGATGATTCAGCTAAATTAAAAGAAGATTTAGAAAATCAAGGATTTGCAAATGTTGATCTTTCAGGAACTACATTTACAGAAGTGGATAATGGTGGAGACATATATTTAGATATAAAATACGACCAGACAATAAGAGAGCTAGAGATAAAAGGCTTCAATATACAATTTGTGAATGTAACGAACGTAGTTGATATATCTAATTCATCAACAGCAAAGAATTAGGGGGTGGTAGTATTAAAGCATTAAGAAAGAAAAAAGGAGAAGCACTGCTGCCTATATTTATAATATTTACATTTATATTACTGCTTATTTTGTTAGATTTTATGTTTACAAAATACAAAATAGTATCTGAAGGAGAAATATGTAGCGATAAATTAGTTGCAGCTAATCTAGCACCTTTAAATCCACCAAATATAAACTTAGATTTATTGTCACAAAGTCCAAGTAAAAAAGTAATAATGATAAAAGATCCTAATTCAGCATTGCAAACATGGGAAAAACATTTAAAATATAATTTTGGTTTGGATAATAATTATGCACCTAAAAGTGATACAAACTTTATAAAGAGTAAGGTTGATATTAAGCGATTCATCATATATAACGTTAATATTCAGAACAATAATGTAACGGTATATACATTGAATCCAAATACACTACAATTTGATGTAACAGAGCACCCTAATGGAAAGGGCAATTTAACAACGCCTAAGGGAAATAAAGTTGAAGTAACTTCTATAGATACAGATATAGGTTTTACAATAGATACAATGTTTAATAACAAAAAATATGTACAAGTAAGTGAAGATGTCTTTGCTTATAAGAAATAGATATTAGAAAATGGAGGTATTAAAGTGAAAAAAAAATTAGGCATTATAGCCATAAGTTTAATAGGCACCATAGTGATTTTTTGTGCATTGCTAGCGTTACAGAATAAGATGGTATATCCAAATGGACAAATAACAGTATATACTTCTAAGTTGCCTATAGGAAAAAATACAGAAATAACAGATAAAAATGTAAATCACTATTTCACTACAGCGAAAGTTGATGCTACTACAATAATTGATAGTCCTGTTACTAATAAGTCTTTTTTAATAAATAAATATTTAAATAATGATATTTTAAAAGGTGAGCAAATATCTGAAAAGAGATTAAGCTCTACAGCAAGCAGAACCAAGAACATAAAAAATTTAAGAGAGATTGGAATAAATTTTTCTGACATTACGGAAGTTGTTGGAGGAACTTTAAGAGCTGGAGATACAATAGACCTTATTTTAACACAGACAGATCAAAATAGCGTAAAAACTCAAAGTGAACTTAAAAATGTATTAATTGATAAGGCAATAACAAGTGATGGCCAGCTTATAAGTAGAGAAAATGGAGATAAATTAGCTGCTGCAAAGTTAACATTAGATTTAAGTGCAGAAAATGGAACTAAACTTGATAATGCGGTAAAGAGTGGAACTATTAAAGCAATGAAAGTACTTGATAATACAACAAGTCCTGACATAACTATTGAAAGTACTAAGGCTCAATAGTTATGGAAAATAGATAATAAAAAAGAGATTTATTAATCTCTTTTTATAAATTCAATATTTAGGTCATAACCTAAAACGTCAGCTATTTCTAACATTTCTTTTATAGAAAAGTTATTTCGCTTAAATTTTGCACTCATATTTTGTGAGCTTGTATTAAGTTTAATTGCTAAATCACCCATATTAATATCCTCAGTAGCTAACATAATTTTAATTTTCCTTGTAACATCCATAAAATCAACTCCATAGTTTATATTATAAATTATAAGAATAAAAAATGCAATTAAAAAATGTGTAAATATATTGACAATACAATCAGGAAGTTGTAATATTAAATCATAAAGTTTTAAAGAAAATTTATCAAAGTATACTAAAAAAATATGTTATAGCTAAATTATACCAAATATATTACGATAGTATAAAGTATACACATTTTTTAATTTAATAATATTTAGGAGTGATTACAATGATTAAATTTGGACAAGTACTAGTAAATTTGGCTAAACTTAGATATTTTAAAGCAGGAGCAATAGCATCTGCAATAGTAGTAGCAAGTGGTAGTGTAGGTGGATACTATGTTCATCATAATATTCAACAAAAGGCATTTTATGCTTCCCAAATTGCAAATGAAAAACAAGTAAAAGAAGCAAAGATAAAACAAAAGGTAGCGAAAGCTAAAGAACAAGCAAAACAACAAGTAAAACTAAAAGCAGAACAGGCACAGAAATTAGCTCAAGAACAAGCAGCCAAAGTAGCACAGGCTCAAGTAGTAGCCCAACAGCAGGCAACAGCTCAAGCAGTAGCACAACAAGCACAGACGAAAGTAGCACCTGCAACATCAAATACAAAACAAAATACGCAAAGTGGTAGTAGCAAATCTAGTGGAAGTTCGGCAGGATCGTCTCAAGGTTATGCTAGTAATCAGCAAAGTTCTTCAGGAAGGTCGTCAGGTGGACAATCTTCAAGAACTACACCATCAGCACCAGCACCAACTCAACAAGCGCAACCTCAATCTGGTGGGGCTCCTTTAGTTGATACAACCGGACATACTGGAGATTATCATGCAGTTACACAAGCAGATCAAGACCAAGCAAATCAACAAGTAGCAATATGGGCTGCTGCACATAATAAATAGATAGGTATAAAAGGATGTTAGATGTTATAATCTAATGTCTTTTTTTATATTCGTTTTTATGAGGTGAAAAAATATGGGATTTAAGTTATTTAGGAAAAGTTTAATAGGAATATGTGCGCTATTTATACTTATTATTGTACCAAGCATAAATGCAAGCGCACAAGATTATGATTATGATAGTGGTATAGATTCCTGGCTGTCAAATTCAACAAATTGGTATCCTGCTTTGGATGGTGGATATCATCTTTTTGGTAATGGTCCTGTGCCAACTCAAATATCTAATCCAGGGCGTGGGTTAAGAGAACTTTCAAATCAAGCTATTGTGTCTGCGGATAATTTCTATACAATTAATCAAGAATGGATATGGAATGAACCTAACATGTTTGTTAATGATTACCCACATAGACTATTATATTATGTTAATGATAATCATGGGAATCTTTATGATAATGGTAGTGGCAAATTAAACAAATATGACGCACTTTTCATAAACTTTTATGCTAGACCTAAACCAAGCTATGTTGACAGTTCACTTTCTGGATATCAATATACCGATGGCTCAAATTGTTGGGCAAAACCAGGAACTGATTTAGAATTTAGAAATGAAGGATATAACAGTGATGATGGAGGATGGCTTCGACATCCATATGCAAAAGTAGAAGGTGATGGAATTCATCTAGAAGCAGAAGGAAATAGTAATGGTCAATACTACCAAACTGGAAATGCTACTTTTGATTGGGCAGAAACGCTTTCAGATACTAATGGTTATGTTAAGGCAAAATATAAATTTAAAATTAATGATGATAGCAAAACTGTAACGGTGGGATCTTCCTTTAAAAATGGAAATGGAGTAGGTTATCACCCAGAGAATTACACAGGAGCTTCTGGCTATATGGAATGGTACAACAAATTTACAGTTAAAACAGATGGTACAGCACCAGGATTTACGGATTCAAGTAATTCTGTAGTGGATAACAGGGTCAGCACAATTATTAATTTAGATGAAAATTTAAATGCAAATATAAGAATAGATAATTTGTTTGATAATGGATCAGGTACTAAATCAGTTTACGCTAAAATGTATCCTACAGGTAGAGAAGGAGAAGCTAAAGAGTTTCAGCTTATAAATAGTAATGGTGAGTGGAATTTAGCTAATACAGATATGTATTAGTTATTTAAGAGTGATGATATAAATATAGATGTATATACTCAGGATAACGTAGGAAATGTGGGCAAAATTAAATCACAACATTTTAATTTGTTAACTGTATCCGCACAAATAGTCCCCTTTGATACACCAACATTCACAGGAGTACCTACACTACAAAAAGGACAAAAGGCAATACTGAAAATATATACAACTGGATATCCGGATAAACTGCAAATAACTTTTCCGGATGAACTTGCAAAGCTAGATCCCAGTTTAAGCAAAACAATGACAATAGTACCTCAATCACATTTAGAAACTGATGTTGTATGTAATGTTCCTAGATATATAGTTGAGAAACAATATACTGTCAATGTTATAGCCACTAATAGCGTAAATGGAATAAGTAAAGAAACAAATCCGCAGTTTATTGTAAATGCCGATATACTAGATGGATATAGGACAGGAATACTAAATGATAATCCATAAATAAAAGGTTTGTAGATAATTAATAAATTATTTATAGGTCTTTTATTTGATTTTGAAGGAGGGTAGTGATGCTCAAATTACTAGCTGTAATATATATTATATTTTTATCCTTATGTAACTTATTAAATATAATATTAGATTTTATTAACAAAAGGGAACATGAAAAAATACCTGATAGAACACGAACTAGGATATTAGTTAGTGCTTTATCAGGCATTTTAATAGGCTTACTATACGCTAAATACACCACCAGCTTTATCTTATTTAAATATATTATATTGATGACTTATCTAATAATATGTGGCTATATAGATGCTCATACAAAGAATGTATACACGTTTATATCAATTATATTTTTAGTTATAGGTTTGGTATTTTTAGGGATAGATTTAGTGTATTACAATGCAGATATATATTCTTATCTTGTAGGAATTCTAGTAAGTTTAGTTATATGCTCAGGATTAGGCTTTATTAAATGGCTCGGTTGGGGAGATGTAGAAGTATTTGTTATATCCACAATATATATTGGCGGATTTATAAGTGTATTCAATATATTTTTAGCTCTTGCTATAGCTGGTATAGGTTCTATATATAGACTTATATTTAAGAAAGCTAAATTAAATGATAGAGGGGCATTATGTCCTTATATTGCTATTGCATCCTATTTGCTTATAATTTTTATATTGTGAGATGAATTACATGAAATACCACGTTGGTAAGAAGGGGGGAATTATGTGTACTTAATTCCAAAGAATTTAAATAGTAAAATAAAAATTTCAAAACACCTGCATTTAAAAGAATTTGTATTATTTTTAGTGGGTATGGGAATAGCATTTTTATTTGATAGTGTAATAGCTCCAAGTGTAAAAATAGTTTACTATATATTTTCTTTTCTAACAATTGGGTTTCTATTGTTGCCAGCAAGACATAATCCGGAGAAAGATAATTATGAAGCTATATACTATGCGTTAATAAGAAATAACAATGGATTTCACGCTATATCGATTGAAGAAACTAAAATGGGACAGGAAGAAAATTCTATGGTTACCAATGATATTACTGAAGAATTAGAAAACAATATTTTAGCTTATTCACAGGTTAAAGAAATAGAAAAGGATAATATACCTAATGAAGACAAGGAAGTAAAAGAAAATCGTATTTCATTACCAAAACCAAAAGCTTTTAGTAGAGTTTTAAAATATGTCGGCAAGGTTAAAGAAGAACAAAAACAAAAGGCAGCAATAAAAGAGGATGAAGAAGAGAATAAAAAAACTATTATATTGGAAGAGCCTATACCTGAAGATAAAAAAGAGATAGTATCTGACAATACTGCACCAATTCCAATACAGATTGAATTAATGGTAGGGAGCATAGCAGTATTTAATGATAAGAGAATGTACTATATAAAAAATATAGATGATTTAAAAAAAATTGAAACTTATAGAATATTAAATTCAGATTTAAACGTGTTATTAATTAAGAATGCAATTAACTTAAAGAAAGAATATGCTGAATTTTTAGATGATGACAGTGTGTTGAATTTGGATAAAAATTATACTTTTAAATTGGATAATGTAATAGAAGTTAAAGGGTTAATACCAAATGAAGTAATTGATCATGTAAATGGAAGCATAGACTTTTTGAAAGAAAGAGGATATTTAAAAAATATTTCTTGATTGTATTAGTTTTAATTTTACCAACCGAAACAATGGAAGTGGTCAACGTAGGCACGGAGTTGACAAGGTGTCCATTGTTGAGGGCGGTAGTATTGGAGGAATGATTTGAAAAAACGTTATATATTTATACTATCCCTACTATCAATACTAATGACAGTAGGGATGTTTATTATGAATTCCTACTATGGATTTTATGTATATATATAGAAAAAGCATCAAGAAAAAAGTTATAGGAGCATAGAGATGACTAATTTAGTTTTAAAAAATGCAATTGAATTTGTTGGTATCGCTGCAGTAACATTTGCAATTCTTACAATAAAGGAGTTAAGAAGCAAGAAGAAAAAAAACTAAGGGGTGAGGTATTGAAAAAAACATATTTTCAAGTATATTCAGAATTGTTATTTATATTTATATCTGGAATTAGTTCGATTGTTTTATGTATGGAAGGTATTAATAAAAGTTTGAAAATTACAAATAACGATTGGTCTATTATAATTGTATACTTTTGTTTGCCGATGGTGCTTTTGCTGTTAATCCTATCAGCATCATTAATGTTATTTCATAGTATAAAATTTACACTTAAAAATATAATTCAAAATTTAATAATTTTTCCAATATTAACACCAATAGATATTCTTGGCATTTTGATTGGGTTAGATAACAAATATGCTAAATATGTAATAGCAATACTGATAATTGGATTCGTTTTTACATTGATACTTACAATAAAAGGATGTTTAAAAAAGGAAAAAAAAATTGAACAAGAAAATAAATCTATAGAAAATGAGGTTGATAAAAATGAATAAAGTTGTTTTAATAGGTAGATTGACCAGAGATCCAGAACTTAAATTTACTCCAGGTAACGGTAATGCGGTAGCAAATTTTACGGTGGCAGTAGATAGAAGGCTGCCCAATAAAGATGGTGTAAGAGAAGCGGACTTCATTCCAATAGTAGTATGGGGCAAACAAGCCGAATCTACAGCTAATTACATGAGTAAAGGGAAGCTTATAGGTATTAGTGGCAGAATACAAACAAGAACTTATGATGCAAAAGATGGTACAAAAAGGTATGTAACAGAAATAGTTGCTGAAGAAGTTCAGTTCCTTGAATGGAGTGGGAATAAGGCTGATGGAGATCAAGCGGATAAAAACAAAGATGTTAATAAATCAAAAAAGGGCAAGAATATAAAGAAGTCAAATATTGGTGCAGATATTACCCCAATAAATGATGGTGCTATACCGTTCTGAGGTATAGAAAATAGCCACTTCGTGGATTGTGTTCCTACGTCAACCTCCCAGGGGCGACCTTATAAATAATAAATTAAAAAATGATTAAAGGAAAAGTGATTAAAAAACAATGATATCAAGTATACAAGCTAAGTATCCCACAATAAGAATATATGAACCTCCTCCAGATATTAGTGATATAGCCTTAGTTTATGCAACTGAAAAGATTGATGGAGAAGTAAGTGTATATGTTATTTCAGAGGTAGGAATTGATAAGATATTCTTATTTGTTAAAAAGGATGAAGTTGAGGCTAAAATAATTATAAATTCATACTGGAGATCATTAAGAAAATCAAAAAATAAAAAATAATTTGCAAGTAAAGGAAAGATAAAAATGACATGTGATGATATAAATATAAAACAAGAACATCGGGATGATATAATGACGATTTTGATTTCTTATAATGAGAAAGATATTAAAAAAATACTAAACAAAAATGGTTTTACAGAAGGTGAACTATTTGCAATTAATGAGGTGGACAATGGGAAATATGATGTAACATTGGGGTTTAATTCATATGGTGAAGATGTATGTTCAAAAGAATTTAACACGCATTTGGATGCGTATAGATTTACGGCAATTAGAACATTGCTTGATTATGACATAAATAGTTATTAGAAATACAATTGAAAAGTATTATAAATTTAGAAATATAACTAATTGATAGTAAAATTATAGAATATGTAATATAAAAGTTTATTCCTGAAGGGGGAATCCTTGAATGGCCATTAAATTTTTGTATTACATTTTAACTTTTTAGTTTAATTAGTGCAGACATCTGCACCATCTGAAACAATTGTGTTGAATGAAAATTATAAAAAGAAAGGTTGATGAAAATTGAAAAATAATAAACTTAACTTTGATAAATTAAATGATAAGGCAGGTATATATTTAGGCAGAAATATAAATGGGGCGCGTATAGTTATAGACCCTTTTACTAAGAAATTCAACAAAAATGTTAATACATTATGTATAGGGAAAATGGGGGAAGGAATGTGTTTTAGGGTACCTAAATGGTAATAGTTAGTTAACAATGCAAAAAAATGGTTCAAATAAAAATTCTTAATTCAATAATAAGGAAGCTAAGATTAAAAAAGTGTTCCCTGGGGACACTTTTTTATATTGGTTTTTATTTAGAAAAAAAATTAGAGAGGTAAAAATATGAATGGTAAAACTCATACTGCAGTAGGAATTTGTGCTGCTGCTTTTTTATTAGTACCAAGAGTTGATATAAAAACATCATTAATTGGATTAGGTTTTGTAATCATAGGATCATATGCTACAGATGCAGATTTGAAGGTATCTAAAGCAGGACAGGTTGTAAGTGATGTTGTCTTTGGGGTTATTGTATTAGCAACTCTGTACTTAATACTAACATATAAGTTTCAGTATAATGTCTTGCAAGTAATAGGAAACAATATGCCTAGTCAATTAAAGTTATTAGGAGCTGTATTAATAGTAGGATCAATTGTTCTAGGAAGAATCACAGGACATAGAAAGTATATGCATAGTTTAATTGGTTTTGTAATAATGAACGCTGGTGTATGGTTAATCTCAGGTGATTTTGTTGTTTGGTTTGCACTTGGATACGCCTTGCATATTATAATAGATTTGCTAAATGAGAAACCAGAATCTTTATTATTTCCATTTTCTCAGGGAGATATTTGTTTTTCTTTATGTAGCTCGAATGGAATTATTAATTGGATAATATCAATGGTGGCTTATGTGGGATTTTTTTATAGGATAATTTCAATTTATAATCTTGAATACCTACATAGAATATCCGCACTTTAATAGGAGGAAATAAAGTAATGATAAAAAGTAAACATGAGGGTATAGATATAAAACAAAAAAATTTCCATACTATAATATTTGAAAAATTTCATATCAATATTGTCAATGGAGGTGTAATATGGTGATAACTGTAATATTAGCACTAATATTAGTAGTGAGTACATTTATTATTCTGTATCAGCATAAAGTAGTAAAAAAACAGAATACTGAAATTAGGTTACTAAAAGAAATAATAGAGAGAAGGTAGTGGTAATTTATGTTAGAAAAAATAACAAGAGATCCTTCATCTAATTCGCATGCTTCTTATAGTTTTTTTAAAGAGAAATATGATGAATTTAAACCATTGAAAAAGCTTACAGTGTTTTTTGATAGTGAAAATTTTTTAACCACTCCATATACAGTTGAAGGAAAATTTGTACATATGGTCTTAGAAAATTGGGGAGGGCAAGAACTTCATATAAATAATTTGAATTCTGGATATGGAGGGGAGGGACCGTCAGAAACAGCTAGATTATTAAAATATATTGGCATGGAAGAGAATAAAGCGGAATGTTTAAAATATGAAGATGGTTTGCAAATAGGATTTTCTAAAGATGGAAAAATTGATGATTATGATATAAAGACAAATGTATTTTTTGCGGGTAATGTACGTAAAGGGAAATATCGGTTTGATATAGATGATTATAGTTATATAGACATTAGTAGAAGGAAAATATATTTTTTGAATCCACAATTAACTAATTTTAAGGGATTATTAAATAGCATTGACATTATGAAGCCAAGGGAGATTGAGTACTATATTGGTAAGGAAAGTCCTTTAGAAAACTTTTTCAGGTTTGATGATGATTTTAAAATGTTTAGAGGAAATATGGTTAATTTCAATTATCTTAAAATAAAAGGAGCTGATGATGTAAATCTAATTATTAGAGGAGAATTATTTGATATTATATGTCTTATAAAAAAATCTGATTTGATGACAATTATAAATGTTATTTATCTTTACTTATTTCAAGACAACTTGTTTAAAATAAAGTTATTAGGAAATTATACTACATTAACATCAATAAATGATTGTAATATTGTATCAATAATTAAGTATTATTTAACAAGAATATTTAATAGAAAAGAGACAAGTATCCATGAAGTAATAAAAATTGATACAGATAATGAGGAGATGAAAAAATGGAAGCTACAATTATAAGTACAGTAGCCTCGTTATCTGCAGCAACAAATGTAATATTAGGTTTTTATATTTATAAATATCAAAATAATAGATCATTAATTAAAGAAGCACCTGATATTTTTGTTGAAGAAATTGGAAATAATGAAGCGTTTTTAAAATTAAATTCAGGATTCAAAGAAAAGTTATATTATATTCTAAAATTTGTATCTAAAAAAAATGAAAGTACACAAAAAAATATTATACAATTGGAAGTTAATACTGTAAAGGCACAAGATACAAAAATAAATGGAAATATGGTGTATATTCATATTGCAAACAAGAATATGTATGGTGCAGAACTTAAAATAATGGACCCCAATGGTGTACAAATTATTATTACAGATGATAGTTTAAAATATCTTAGTGTAAATCAAAGGGTTGGGATGCTTTTTAATCATTATGAACAACCATACAAAATATATGTAATTTATCAAGGCAATAAATTTGAATATGATGTTAACAATATAGAAGGTTCTATAAAAATCAACATGAAAAAAATTAAGAAAAATAAGAATGAAAAATAATTACATATTATTTTTATAAATCCGGTAAAACGTAAAAGTATGAAAAAACTATATTCAAATAAATATATACAAAAGCAAATGAAAATATAATGACAAATGGCTTTGATTCATTTAAAGATGTAACATATAATAGAGAGCTGATTTTATAAAAAGGAAGGGAGGAAGTAAATGTGAAAAAAGAGATTTCTTTATTTATTAATAAATATATAAAAGAAATAAATGAGAACAATGCTGCTGTATTTATAGGTGCTGGATTTTCTAAAACTTTGGGTTTCGTGGATTGGAAATCTTTATTAAAGGGTATAGCAGATGAATTAGATTTGGATATAGAAAAAGAATCCGATTTTGTTTCTTTGGCTCAATACTATTGTAATAAAAACAGAAATAGGCATGATATTGATAAACTTATTTTTGAAGAATTTACTAGAGATGTACACGTAAGTGATAATCATAGAATATTAGCAAGGCTTCCTATATTCACTTATTGGACAACAAATTATGATTCCCTAATTGAGGATGCTTTAAAGGAAGTAAAAAAAAATCCGGATGTAAAGTATACTACCAAACAATTATCTCAAACGAAACCTAAAAGAGATGCAATTGTATATAAAATGCATGGAGATAAGGAACATCCAAGTGATGCAGTAATTATTAAAGAAGATTATGAATTATATTATCGAAAATATGCACCATTTGTTACAGCATTAAATGGTGATTTAATTTCGAAGACGTTCCTATTTATCGGCTTTAGCTTTACTGATCCAAACCTTGATTATATTTTAAGTAGAATTAAAGTGGAATATGGAATTGAAAATCAAAGAACACACTATGCAATAATAAAAAATGTGAGCCGTCAAGAGTGTGATTCACAAGCAGATTATGAATATGGTGTAAGAAAACAAGCATTATTTATAGAAGATCTTAAAAGATATAATATTCAAGCAGTGAGAATAGATAACTACAACGAAATTACAGAGATACTAAGCACAATAGAGAAATCTATTAATCATAACAATATTTTTATTTCTGGAAGTGCTGACAGCTACGAAAAATGGGATAAAGATGAAGCAACATCATTTATTCATAATTTAACTAAAACATTGATCCAGAAGAATTATAATATTATATCAGGTTTTGGAGTTGGGGTTGGAAGTTTTGTAATAACAGGTGCTTTAGAGGAAATATATATTAATAATAGTAATATTAACAATGATAGACTTCTACTAAGACCTTTTCCTCAGGGGATTGTTAATGATGAAAATAGAATAAAAATATGGACTAAATACAGAAAAGACATGATTTCGAGAGCGGGAATTTCAATTTTTATTTTTGGCAACAAAAAGGACAAAGAAGGTACTATTATAAAAGCTAACGGTGTTATGTCTGAGTTTGAAATTGCTAAAGAATGTGGTAATCTAATTATACCCATTGGATGCACAGGATTCGCTTCAGAGGATATATGGAATATAATTAATGATAACTTTGATACATATTATAAAAATAGCAGTCTTATATTAAAAGAATTATTTAAAAAACTTAATTCTAACTATAATGATAAAAATAAAATAGTTGATATAATTGTTGAATTTATAAATGAAGCAAAAATATGTATGTCGAAGTAATAAGATTAAGTAAATACTTTATTTTGGGCAATAAATAGGTTAAAATAGTAATCACAGCAATGTGTAAGATTTGCTAAAAATAAGCGAATTTTTCATAAATATAAAAAAATTCAAAAGGGGCGTTATTATGACAAAGAGACAAGTCTTTTTCAGCTTTGAGTACAACAAAGATTCTTGGAGAGCAAGTCAGGTTAAGAACATGGGAAAGGTTGATAGTAGTTCGACATTTTCTGGTAATGATTGGGAGGAAGTTAAGGAAAAAACAGACACAAAAATTAAAGAATGGATAGATACGCAGATGGCGAAGCGTTCTTGTGTAGTTGTTTTAATTGGAGCAACCACATCTGGACGTAAATGGATTAATTATGAAATTGAGAAAGCATATGAACTCAATAAAGGCATTGTTGGAATATATATACATAATTTAAAGGATAGCAATGGGAATCAAACTAGTGAAGGTAGCAATCCGTTTTATCAAATTTATATTGGTGACAAAAATCAGCGTTTATCAAATTATGTTACTTGTTTTGAGTCTAGCTTTAAATCAAGCCAATATGTATATGATGATATAAACGAAAACATTGAGCAATTAATAGAAGATGCAATTGCTAATAAAAACAACTATTAGTGGACATGATGATGTATTAGGTCAATCTACGTATTTTATTATATACTAACGAAATGATGTCAATCATACAAATGATTGACATCATTTTTTAATACGTATTAAAAGGTATACCGTTTGATATATATATTTAAATTACGTGTATTAATAAGCAGAGTATAAACGTAATTTAAAATTATTTATTACTTTATAACAGAAACGTAATAAATTTTATGGAAAACCTAATTTGGTATTATAACCTAACAGTATTGACCATGATAAAGTATTAAATATAATCAAAGCGTTGATATGGATAAAATTTATGAAAAAGCTGAAACTTATACAAATATTGATACTATACTAAAGTGTAACGATATGTTTTTATAGTTCATTTAGAGTATAGTACAGACAACTTAAAACGAACACTTCTCAAAGTCGCATTATACCGTACTAAATATATATATAATTGGTTCATCAATTTAATTGACCTCAAATGAACTAAATGGTAATATTAGTATACCTATAAGGCAACCGAAAGGAATGTTACTATATGAATACGTATTTTTATATAAGGGTATCCAGTAAAGACCAAAACACTATAAGGCAGGAAGTTAAATCCAAACAATATGATATACCAGTCGAGAATGTGTTTATTGAGAAGGCTAGTGGAAAGAATACAATTGATAGACCTATATTAATTAATATGATGGCTGCATTAAAGAATGGTGATAAATTAATTGTAGAAAGTATAAGTAGGTTTGCACGTAATACAAAAGATTTAATAAACCTAGTAGAGCAGTTGAATAGTAAAGGTATTATATTTGTATCTCTTAAAGAAGCAATTGACACAACGACACCAACAGGAATGTTCATGCTAACGATATTTGGAGCAGTAGCACAACTTGAACGTGATTACATAAAGGATAGACAAATGGAAGGTATAGCTATTGCAAAACAGGAAGGAAAGTATAAAGGTAGAAAGGCAATAGAATATCCTAAACAGTGGGACAAGTATTATAAAATGATGAAACAAGGACAAATAAATGGTGTTGATGTAATGAAAATATTGGAGTTAAAGAAAACAACTTTTTATAAATTAATAAAACAGTATGAGAAAACAGGTCGCTTAAGCGAGGGCGACGGAGGAGAATAGTCACCGCAGGTGCATAATTAGAAAAATTAGTAGTAAAACTGAAGAGTGTAGAGAAAATGTGAATTAAATTACAAATATCAAAATATGTAAAATAACAGTGGCTTTTAGAATCAATCCTAAGAAAGATAAAATATGATTTTGAACATAGAAGAGATAAGGGGAATATTAAAGTAATATTATAGGTAAAGCATACATATAATGATAAAATTTGATGTATAATGGAATACGAGGCTTATAAAGGTTCAGATAAAATACAGAATAAAAAGAAATGAGGCTTAGGCAATGAAACTTAATAATATGTACAATTTTAAAAATCCAGTTAAGAATTTCTTGGATATAGGCAAAATTAAATTACCAGGTAATGTATCTTCTTTTGAACTTGAAAAACTATCATGGGTTGAACCTTTTAATTTTAGAGTAAAGAAGCAAGATGATAAGTATCGTACTCTTAAGATACCTAACATCTTGAATTTTGTATGTGCATATGAACATTTTAAGGACATGCCGAATTTTAGCGATATTCAGAGTATGGATCCTTTACATAAACGTTTATCTGCAAATATTGAAACAGGAGATTTTACATCAGGTGAATATGATAGACAGTTAGAAGAGGATTTTGAAAAATTATGTGTATATGATAATTTAATCAAAATAGATATAAAGGAATATTACGGAAGAATTTATACACATGATATCCCAGTTATTCGAGGAAAGAGTGATAGATTATTAACCAACATGAATTTAGGAGCGACTAACGGTTTGATAATGGGAAATTACTTATCATTATATTTTGCGGAAGATAATTTGAAGAGCATCAGTAACGATTTAGAAAAGGAAATTAATGAATTAGGAATAGATTGTGAGTTTTCTTATTTTTCTGATGATTTTTACTTTTTCTGCAATAAGAATAATAATGAAAATGTAGTTAAGATTTTTGATAAAGTATTGGAACAGCATGAACTTGAAAGAAATGATGAAAAAAAGGAAATAATGACTTATGAAAAATTTAATAACTACAATTTAGTAGCAAGATATTGGAAAAAAATAATTGCTCATTGTAATATAAGATTTGATGAAGAAAGAGATAATAATAAGTTATACTTCATTAACCAAATAGTTTATAGAATGTCTAACCTTAGTGATGATAAATTGAAGAAAACTCTAATTAATAACTTTTTTAAAACAAAATATTTTAGAGAATTAGATCTTGATAAATATCAGGTTAAAAATTATGATTACCACCAATTATGCTTTATTTTGAAGTTTTCGCCAGAAGCTATGCTATATGCCGTTGACAAGTTTAGTACAATGGATAATTTTAATAATAGAAAACTTTATAAATTTTTCAAGGTAAGATATAGAGAGGTACTTCAAGAACCGTTTAATGAGGAACAATTATACTATTTTTATGCAATAAAAATACTGAAGTTTACAGATATATTGACAAATGAGAAGGATGCTGTGCTTAAGTCGAATAATCAAATATTAATTTCATATTATTTAAAAGATGGGATATTTGAAAGTGCAGATATTGATATTTTAAAAGCAAATGATGATGAGAAGTATTGGTTCCAAAATTACCATTTGATTTTATATTCACCTGATTTGTTATCTAATATAAAAAATAGTATTGATAAGTATTTAATACCTAAAAATGCAAAGAAGAAAGTAGATCAAAAAACATCGTATATGGATTTTTATAAAGAAAATTTAGAATTGAAAAATCCCATAATCAGAGATATATTAGATGTTCGTGTTGAAATTGAAGAGTACTTAACACTAAAAATAGAAGAAAGCGAGGCTGCTTTTGGAGCGGAAGAAGATTTGGATACTTAATTTCATAGATATAGACATTCATATAAAATAAAAGTGGAAAGGCTTGTAGTAGATTACAAGTCTTTCTTTGTCAACGAATATAACGATGTTGAAACTAAACTTATCAGGAGGATAAAGAAGCGAAATATACAATTACGGTGTTTTTTAATAAAATAAGTAAATTTAAATATGAAAAACTGCATTGATTAAATTCAATGCAGTTTTTTATATTTAAGTCTATTTGTAAAGGAGGATTGTGTTTAAACGGTATTTATTTAAAATAAAAATTAAGAGGAGTGTTTTAAAATGGATCAATTAATAAGTGCAATCACAGCTTTTATAGTTTGGTTGCAAAAACCAGCAATAGTATTATACGCATTAGCAATTTTAGTTGGAGCATATGAATTATTATTTACAGGCGGTGAAGGTGTTTCAAGGGGTAAGAAAACATTAGCTATAGCTACTATAGCTTTTATTATCATTAAAGGTGCATCAGCAATATCTACTTCAATGGGTAGTTCAATAAACTTTTAATTTTAACTTATAAGCAGGATAATAATTTATTCTGCTTATAAGTTAAAAACTCAAGAAAGGAGAAGACAATTTGAAAACAATAGATATATTACAAAAATATTCTGATATATTTACCTTGGATACAATAATATGGAGAGCTATTAGAGAATTGTGTTGGGGTTTGGTAAAAATACTTGCTTATATAGTTGATGCTATTTCAGCTGTAACCGATAAATTATTTGTTATGGATTCTTTTTATAATAATCCAGATGTTATTAAATATATTGATAGTTTCAAACCATTAATAGTTGTACTATTTGGAGTATCGTTTTGCGTAATTGGTTATCAGCTAATGTATTCTCAGGATAAACGATTCAAACAAATTGCCATAAATTTAATAGTGGCTATAGCTGTAATAATAGTTCTTCCTGAAGCTATGAATAAAATGAATGATATAACTAATGCTGGTGTGACAGCAGTAAATGGTAAACCATCAAATATGGCAAATCAGATAATAAAAAGTAATACTGTAGACCTTCTTGTATATGATAAAGCTAATTTTAATGAGGGTGCCATAAAGCAATTAACAAGTGGAAATGAGATTTCGGTTGATGATATAAGATATATAGATTCAACTGCTCTTGTTGAACCGGATTTTTTTAATAGTATGGGTATTCAAAATACAGAGGTGTTTAAAAAGAGGTTAACACTAGGCGAAAATGGTAAAAAGGATACAGAAGATTTGAATCAAGGGTGGATGACCTGGTGGAAAGATTATTATTATAGATATGATATAAATTTTCTGAATATTATAGTGGCATTAGCAGTTACAGGTGCAACATTAGTTTTCACATGTTTTAAACTCGGAACACTAATATTTGAGCTAGGTTACAACAAATTATTAGCAATAATTGTAGCACCAGCAGATATAGGAAATGGGCAAAAAACAAAAAAAATAATTGAGAATATAGTATCTATATTTATAGTAACGTTCTTAATTGCTGTGTTGCTAAAATTTTATGTGCTATTTGTTGCAATGTGTACAAGTAAAAAAGGCATGGTATGGCTAGTTTTAATGGTGTCAGGTTCTTATGCTGTTATGGATGGTCCTAACATAGTTCAAAAATTATTTGGTATAGATGCAGGTTTATCCAGTGGATTAGATACAATGATGGGAGCCTATATGGTTGGGAAGGCTCTTAACAAAACGGGAAAGGCTGCTAATCAAATGGGGAAAACTGTTAAAAATGCTGCGACTTCAGGAGCTAGAACAGTAGGAGGTATGGCAGGTGGAGCTGTTGGAATTGCAAAGGGATTAAATGGTGATGATAAAAAACAAGATAAAGGTTTATATAAAGACATGGATAAGGATAAGGCAAAGATGGCTACAAACAGTACTGGAAGCGAAGAATCAATATATGACAACAAAGGGGTGGCAGACGGTAGTACTGCTAATAAAGAAAGTAATGATGAAAAAAACATTGATAATGGGAAAAACAGTAAGCCAATAGGTGGAGATAGCGATATAAGCAAGCTAGATAGCGATCAGGATATAGATGAAAACATGGCATCGCTTATGGGAACAGAAGGAAGAATACCTAACCAGGAAAATGATTTGTATGAAGAAATGGGTAAGGGAGAAAAAGCTACCACAGGGAGTATAGGATCACTAGATGGTAATAATGAGAGTAGTTCAGTAGCACCAAAAAGTTTGCATCAAGAAATGGAGAATCGTACAGGTGATAAAAGTATTGGTAGTTCAAACAATAGTAATCCAACAAGTGGAGGTAGCAATATAAGTAAACCAGAAGAAAATGCTCCGATAGATGAAAATATGGCATCACTTTTGGGAACAGAAGGAAGCATAGGGAATCAAGAAACAGGAGAAAGCATATATCAAAACATGGGTCAAGGTGCGGATAATTTAACCCATAGTAATCCAACAAGTGGAGGTAGTAATATAAGCAAGCCAGAAGGCGATGCTCGGATAGATGAAAATATGGCATCTTTTTATGGAACAGAAGGAAGCATAGGGAATCAAGAAACAGGAGAAAATTTATATCAAAACATGGGTCAAGGTGCGGATAGTTTAACCCATAGTAATCCAACAAGTGGAGGTAGTAATATAAGCATGTCAGAAGGCGATGCTCGTATAGATGAAAACATGGCATCTTTTTATGGAACAGAAGGAAGCATTGGTAATCAAGGAACAGGAGAAAA
>LIDZ01004442.1_pt4 | contig 32299 bp, 37 predicted proteins | sample 644651 | NCBI WGS metagenome assembly LIDZ01 (sample SAMN03856242, study PRJNA289617) | food metagenome | isolation source: wine grapes on drying loft during traditional withering process | host: Vitis vinifera cv. Corvina | place: Italy: Gargagnago di S. Ambrogio di Valpolicella | collected 2014-01 | reverse complement strand
AAAACATATTTCTTTGTGCTATGGTTTTATAGATAAAGAAAATTCCATGGCTGTAATTGAAATCTTTTAGGTAATGAAGCTATTTTTCAAATACAAATGTTGGTATACAATATTTTTCTCATGTTCAAGTAGGAACATCTCTCAGAAAATGAATATTAGCAACAAATAAAAACTTTCAGACTTAAATATATATTTGTAGCAGCTAAGATTGTGAAAACAAGTAGACAAATAATAATGAAAATTTCAAAAGAGTATAAATATAAAGAAGTTTTCGAAGAAAAAGTAGATTAGAAATATAAAATTTCTAATCTTAATCCCAAATTAACGCAATTCCTATAACTACAGGTACAACGTAACTTGATATAATATCTGCCATTTTTGCTGTAGGAGCTTTTGAGCCTTTTCCTTTCGTAACATATTCTAAATACTTTCATTTCTTAGATGTAATTTGTCTGAATTTTTTAAACAAATCATATAATGCACACGAAAATATACATACTAGCGAAATAAATATGAAATTTCCTATTATAGTATTTGTAATTAAGGTTATATCAACTTTAATTACATGTACACATAATAATTTTAATATCCGTATTGCTAATGGATGTATAAAATATATAGGCATAGAATAACTTGTAAGTTTTCCAATGTGTTTATTGCTAACGTTTGTATTTAATGTGTATATAAATATTCCTATACACGCAAATATAGTAGTTAAAAAATACTCTCTAAAATTTGATCCATATAATTGTTTCCATAAATATTTTTCGACAACTTGTGACAAACAAAATATAACAGAAATTAATAAAATAAAATTATTGTTGAGTTTGATATTATGAATTTTTATTTTTGCTGTACACATTCCAAGCATAACATAGAATAAACCAAAGAAAAGGAAGTTTCTTGTTGCATATAAAGGTAACTCTCGCTGAAATATTTGTTGTGATAAATTAGAAATGATTATCCCAATCAAATATAATATACCGCTACCAATAAATAAAATTTTCAACTTATTAAATTTATTAAAAACATAAATAATCATCAGTACCCAAATTATGTTAATTATATACCACAAATGAATACCTATAGTAGGTGCAATTAAAATATATTTTATATCCATCAATAAACTATTCTTAAAGGTTAAAAAATTCATTTTGGGTACTGCTATAGCGAATTCATATAATATATATATAAATTCATATATTATATAACATTTTGCTAATTTTACTATTTGATGCTTTATCATTACAGCCATATTCTCTGATTTCATAATTAAATAACCTGTAATCATAAAAAAAATAGGTGTACCAAATCTAGCAATTGCGTCCATAATAAACCCAAACTGCATACTAAATGGGCTATGAATTACAACTACGAAAAGAATTGCTATTAACTTCAACAAATCTATTGACTGACTTCTTTTCATATTTCTCCTCCTAATGGAATACGAATAGTAAGTTAGATTATATATCTTTTGCTACTAAACCACAAATCGCATTTAAAAAAAGTCGAATTTTGTCTATATATTTAATTCATTCCTTAGAGTTACCTAAATTAGAAGAGCCAAACAATATAGAAGATACAAAGGATCAAATACAAGAATAATACAAAAGCGAAAGTAGTAAGTCATAGTAACTTTATAAAATTAGAAAAAGCAGTTTGTAGAAGAAATTATACAAACTGTCTTTTTTGTTGCACCAATTATGGCTAAGTGAAAAAAGTGGATTAATAGTCAATCTTTCATTTTGGTCAGTGTAAAGGGAGGATAAATGAGCTGCATAGTGTGTTCCAATTCAAGTCGCAGCAAAGTTAGCACTTGATTATGGATTTACAGATATTGATGGAAAACAACCTATACCTATGACTGCTGAAACATGTCAATAAAAAAACATAGAAAGGAGAGGAGAACTCTTATATAATAAGATTATTGAGAAATTATTGATAAAAGGGGGTGTTTATAATAAAGATTGATAGACTACTTGGGATTATTACAGTATTGCTACGAAAAGATAAAGTAACTGCACCATTACTTGCAGAAAAATTTGAGGTATCGAGAAGGACAATAAATCGGGATATTGAAGATATTTGTAAAGCGGGAATACCTATTGTTACTACACAGGGGTATGATGGAGGAATATCTATTGCAGAGGGATATAAAATTGACAAAACGATATTTACATCAGATGAATTACAAGCTATATTTACAGGACTAAAAAGTCTTGATAGTATATCGCAGGATTCTTACATTAATCATCTTATGGATAAATTTTCTTTAGGAAAAAATGCAGTGATTTCTAATACAGGTAACATTTTAATAGATCTATCTTCGCATTATAAAAGCAGCTTGACACAGAAAATAGAATGTATAAAATTAGCAATTAATGAACAAAAATTAATTTCATTTCAATATTTTTATAATAAAGGCGAAGTTGATAAAGTTATAGAACCATACTTACTTTTATTTAGATGGTCATCTTGGTATGTATTTGGATATTGCTTGGAAAGAGATGACTTTAGGCTGTTTAAGTTAAATCGTTTATGGAATTTATCATGTAATCAACAGTATTTTGATCAAAGGGAAGTACCAAAAGAGCAATTAGAATTTGACGGGTATTTTTCAGCTAATATACAGTTAATCGCTTTGTTTGAATCCAGAGTTAAATATCGCTTAATTGAAGAATATGGAGTAGATAGCTTTACTTATACAGAGAGTGGTAAACTCATGTTTAAGATGGGTTTTACAAGTAATGAAAATTTACTAAGCTGGATTTTGAGTTTTGGTGATGCTGTGGAAGTTATTGAACCTAAAGAAGTTTGCTGTGAATTAAAAAGACAAGCAAATAATATTCTTAAAATGTATAAGGCATATGAAACAAAATAGACTAGCATACTGATTTGTTATTTTTTTGAATATGCCTAAATAAACATGACATACAGTTGTCGTGTTAGATTTATTATACTTATAAAAAAGAATATAGGGGGATGTACAACATGGTTGAATCAAGATGTGGAATTTTATGTGGTGAGTGTGAATATAAAGAGCAAATGAATTGCAAAGGGTGCGTAAATATTAAAAAACCTTTTTGGGGAGAAAGCTGTCCTGTTAAAGATTGTTGTGAAAGTAAAAAGCATGAACATTGTGGAGTTTGCGATAGCTTTCCTTGTGAATTATTAAATCAATTTGCTTATGATGAAAAACAAGGTGATAATGGGAAACGTATAGAACAATGTAAAAAATGGTGTTTAAAATAAGGAGGATATAATTATGGCTTCAACAGTAGAATTCGTAGAGTATGTATGTGATCAAGCTAGTGGTGCAGGACGTATTACATATAAAAAGATGTTTGGTGACTATGGGATTTATTGCAATGAAAAAATTATAGGTCTTATATGCGATAATCAATTCTTTGTAAAGAAAACAAAAATAGGTGAAACCTTATTAACTTCAGCAATTGATGCACCGCCTTATACTAATGCAAAACCTCACTTTGTTATTGATTTTTTAGAGGAGAGAGATTTTTTAAGTAATTTTATTGAAAAAACCTGTGAAGAATTACCAATGCCAAAGCCTAAAAAGCCAAAAAAATCTAAATTAAAGTAGTTGCAGAGATTTAAGGCTATAGATGATAAAAGAGTTAATCATATTATATTTACACAATATATTGAAAATAGTGCATAATTGTGGAGATTAAATCATAATAAATAACAAATAAAGAAGAGGGTATTTTCAAATGATTAGATGTAGATCATTTGGAAATACCTTTTTTCTATTTTCATTTAATAGGCTAAAAAGAAAAAGTATAAAAACAGAACATATAGTAATTTATAGCCAATGTCAGGGTTAGGAATATAATTAGTAAAGAGTCAATTTCTATTCATTGTGAGATGAAAATAATAGGAGATTAATAGGAAAAATAAAGGTTTACTTGTAAATTATGTAGTATAATGAAGGAAGATGATTTTTTCGGTATAGATTATAAAATTATTATAGATTTTGGAGGAAATTGAATTTTGAGATGGTGATTTTGTCTAAATGGGAATTTATTAAAAAGTTTCACCATTTAATATAATAATAAACTAAAGTTAGAAGGGAAGTGCAATAAATGGATAAATGTAATAATGATCAAAACGATGGCAATAAAGCAATGGAAATTGAAATAGAAGATAGGATAATTCAAAACGTAGAAAATTATGATTTAGAGATTATACAAAAAATAGTAGCAGGTATGTTTAAGAAATATAAAGAAGATTTACCAAATAAAAAGCGCCAAAATGAGAACTTTGCGGATGAACAAAAAGAGATTATATTGAAGTTTGAAAAAGCAATAAGATGTATAAGATATCAAGTTGTAGATATGAAAGAGTTTTACAAAAAGTTTGATGATGATCTAGAATTGCTAGTTGAGATAAGTGAGGTCAGTTCAATTAGACAAGCTTTAAATAATCTACTGGAAGAATATTTACAGATTTATAAGATCCAAATACTTAAAATTAAATGTATAGGAAAGAAAAATCATGATTTTAAAAAAGAAAAAGTCAGTGAATATTTCGATAGCAAAAAAATAGAAATAGCTTTCAAGGAGGAATTAATAGACAATGAAAACTCTTAAGATAAATAAAGATTGTGTATATAAAATTAAAATAGAGAAATTAAATGAATTTAAAGATTCGTTTTTTGCAAATGTATATTTTAAAGCTACAGAATCATTAATTGATATAATAGATAGTAATGATGAGACGAACTTGTCAGATGATGAGTTTAATAATATTATTTCTTTTGTTGGAGAAAGAGGAACTGGTAAAACCTCATCAATGATTAGTTTAAAGAATAGTTTGCAGCAATTGTGTGATATAAACAACCTAAGTGGAAATCAAGAACTAAAGAAAAACTATGAAAAAATAGCTAAAAATAAATTTTATGATTTAGATACAATAGATCCGTCTGTATTTAATGGTACAGATTCTATTATTGAAATTATTGTAGCAGAAATGTTTAAAAAGTTCAAAGCAAAAAATGAAAAACAAGATTATATAAATAAACAAGAACTTGTTAAAAAATTTGAAATAGTATATAAAGATTTAAGAACACTAAATAAAGATAAAAATACCATATATACTGAAAATCTAGATAATCTTGAAGTATTGATGGATTTATCATCAGCAATAGCATTGAAAAATGATATAGAGAAATTAGTAGATTCTTATCTTAGATATATGGAAGAAGATAAAAATTTTGTGGGCAAGAGCTTCTTGACTATAACAATAGATGATTTGGATATGAATATAGCTGCTGGTGAAAAAATGATTGAAGACATAAGAAAGTATTTAATTATTCCTCAAGTTATAATAATGATGGCAGTGAAATTTGAACAATTAGAGGAAGTAATAAAACAAAAGAATATAAACGATTTACATATTTTATGTAATTATTATAGAAATACTGATGAACTTATAAAAAATAGCAAACAGGAATATATGACAAAATCGTTAGATGAAGAATTGAATAATAAAACCAATAAGTATTTAGAGAAGGTTATCCCATATAACAAGAGAATATATATGCCTGAAGTATATGGTAGTGATGCAAAAATAGAAGTTGAGTTAGAAAATTTGGATTATAAAGAAGAGGAGTCTATTGAAATATTTATAGCGAAAAATTTTCATGAATATTTAAGATATACTATAGTAACTAAAAGCCATTACAATGGGATAATACCCAATAACTTAAGGGGGCTTGTAGACTTAATCTTACTATTTTCAACGTTGGAAAAATTGAAACCTTATAAGCGTGATAATAATGAAATTATAAACAAGAAGAATATTATAAACAATTTAACATCCATGAAACAATATTTTAATAAAGTCATTTTTTATAAAGTTAGTAATTTGTATATGAGAGATTTTTTGAAAGACCTATTAAAATGTCCTATTCAAAGTATTAATAAGAAAATATTATTATATTTAAACACAAGTTTATACTCATTAAAAGAAAGTGTTAATCCTGATATATCAAAGTATTTAGATGAATTATACAAAATGGAAAGAAGAGTAGTTGAGGAGAGCGTTACAATTGGAGATGTAATAACGTGGATGAAATTATATAAAGATATGGGACTTCTACCTGAAGAAAAAATATTTATTGAATTATTAAAGGCAGTATACTCAATTAGATTAATAAATGAAATATATGTTGGCTCTGAAGAACTTGTATACATTATAGGTAAAGATATTGTTGGTAAATATTTTGAATTTACAGGTAACAAACATGACCAAAAAATTGAGCTTGAAGTTAAAATTGAAAATGGTGAAATTTTTAGAGATACTAGTCGAAAGCCCTCAGGAAAAAGGATATTACGCAGAGTACAGTGGGAGCCGTTTTCAACAGTAAATGCATCTTATTATTCATTATTAGAACCTGAATACAGAAATGAGGATAGATATATTTTACCTAAGCTTTATAGGGATATGGCTAATACTGTAAAAGAAAAAATGACTTCGAATTCGAAATTTTTCTACTTTAAGCCTTTTAATATTTTAGGGGTAAGTGATGGGGTTTATAATGATATTTATAAAAAAACAAATCCATCAATTGATAGAGAGATACTATCGTTAGTTGATAGAGAATCAAAGGAGTATTTATCGATAAACAATTATATTTTGTTCTTAAATATGGATTTTTATATGTTAGCATTAGAGCATATAAATGGAGTTTTAAATAAGAGTAGGTTAGAAAATAGTTATAATCCCAAAACAATAATAGATACAATTTACGATGTAACAAATAAAATTTTCTCCAAACTATGTAATCAATGTAAGTATCTTGATATAAGTAATGCAATAAAAAATATCTTTGAAGATAAACATTTCAATTTTGAATTTGAATTTAAATTTGATGAGGATAATATTATTAAGGAAGAAGAGAATGATATAGAAAGCAATCAACAAACCCAAGCGTATAAAAATGTTGAAGATGACATAAATAGTGAGATGAATAATCTTATGGAAAGATTAAAAAAATATCTTATCTACAGAAAAAAGAAATATTCTGATGCTAATGGAATTAAGGGAAATATGTTTAGTCAATTTAAGACTACCATTACAAATAATTATATTGGAAAAATGAGAGAATTTAATAATAAAATATCTAAACTAAACATTGAAGATATTGATAAGTTAGCAGATCAGTTATTAAGTATAACTGATATAGAAAAGCAGGATAGAGATATTGATGAAGAAAAGAAAAGGATTGACGATATAATTAACGAAAGTGTAAAGAAAATAGGTATTATGTTAGAAAAGATAAAAGAATAGGCGGTGTAAAATGGATATATTAAAGACACCTCTAATTGCAATATTTAAAGAACAAAATCCATATAGAATACTTAAAAACTATTTCAAATTTGATGATTTTAAAGATAATAACTATACAACTTTGAATGGTAATGTATTTACGGATTTATGCCAGCAAATAGATGTTCAGTATTCAAAAGATGATGCGGAAAATCTTTACTATATTGTTAAAGATAATATGCAAAAAGAAGTTCAAGGACATGATTTCAATAAATCTGTATTTAATTTACTTATAAATTATTCAGAAAAGATGCTTGAAAATCAAGGGAATAATGTAAGATGTCGATATAAAGATTTGCTAAAGTGGCGAATGGTAGTCCTTAAGTTAGATCAGGATTTATTTATAACTTCTTTTTTTGCTTTTAAAGATTTATTAATACATGTGGAAAGGGAATATTTTGATTGGGATACGATAATTAAAAGCAATAATATTAGACTACATAATATGCTTTCTAAGGGAATGGCAGAGAATCATTTTCACCTTAAGGGGTCAGCTCCGAATTTTAAGCTTAGTTGGGTATCATTAATGAATGATATTAACAATAGGAAATTATGCAAGCTAGATGGTGAAAGTAATCGTCTTGAAAAAGATTTAGAAGGTACTATAAACATAGAAGATTCTATAGCTATAGCAGCACTTATCAGAGCCATTTTATTTATTGAAATTAATAAGGAAGGCTATTCACCACAAAGTGAAATGATGGATATACTAAAATCTATTATAAGTTCAATGGGAGACGAGAATAAAGAGTTAAATTCATTCTATTCAAGTGATATTCAGACCGAAATAAAAACATTGAAATTTATATTTGGGTCTGATCTAAGATATAAGAATAATAAGGTTAAAGTAGACTATGCGCTTACAAATGATATAAAGACACAGGATGAGGCTACAATATTATTTCAAGGTGAGAGGGCCTTTATGTATAAGTGCTTTCAGAAAATTTATAAGGGTGATAAAGAATTTATGGAGAAAGCTGACTTGTTTTATGCCTATCTTATAATAAAAAATAAAGTAAGAGGTGAACTTATTCAGCAAAATAACAGAGTAGGGTTTGCTAACTTTGCAGATTATCACGACAGAAAAACAGGGTATTTAAAGAAAAATACTATATTAAAAGATGCAGTGGAACCATTAGCTATTTTGACATCTATAAAAAATCAAAACATTTTATCCATTGAAGCTAGAGTTATTCCATCAGAAAGCAAACAGGAAAATATAAATAGTATTAAAAATACAGACAAGTTGATATGCAATAAGATTTATAATGATAGAGATAATTTTTGGAGAAAAGAATATGAGAATTTGAATAAACCCAAAAAAGAATATTCAATATCTGAGCGCGAAATATTTGCTAGTGAAGAAGAGAAAAAAGAAGTAAAAAAATTAATTGATAATTATTTTTATGTATTTCATTTTCCTAAAATTAAGGATCCTTTAGAAAGAAAAACAGAAGAGGAATTTTACTTTTTAAACAAATGCAGACATTATAAATCTAGAAAGCAATTAAAGAAGTTTGGAACAGCTATTTATAAAATGAGAGAAGAAAATCAGGAAATAGCGAGTAGAGTACTTGGAATAGATGCATGTTCCAATGAAATGTATACTAGACCAGAGGTTTATGGACAAGTATTTAGGTTTTTAAAAGGACATTTAGCTATTAATGATTATCAAAGGCAATTTGGCAAGGGCAAAAGTATTTCTAAACTTAGAGCCACATACCATGTAGGAGAAGATTTTTTAGATGTAATTGATGGGCTGAGAGCTATAGATGAGGCTAAAACATTCTTAAATTTAACTCATGGTGATAGGTTAGGTCATGCTATTGCGTTAGGGATTGATGTAGAAGAATGGTACAGAAAAAAATATTTTAGAATTTACTTGAGTAAGCAGGAGATATTAGACAATGTTGCATGGCTAATAATGAAAATAAAAAGTTTTAATATTCAAAAATGCTCTGATATAATTGATAAGCTCATGGCAATTTATAATAAATACTATATCGAGATTTATACTAATAAGCGAGAAGGCATATTTAGTTATACTCTTAAAGAATCTAACATTTTAGAAACTGACAAAACAGTGATACCTGTAGATACTTATATGGAAGCATGGAAATTAAGAGGTGATAATCCGGAATACTATATTGATAAGAATTTACAGTTAGGAATAAGCTATTGGGATAGATGTGCTAAAAGAAAGAGTGACAATATTATTGATGATAATAAGGTAATAGTTGAATTATATATGAGATATCATTACGATGCAAAAGTAAAAGCTAATGGCTATAAGAATGCTGTGTTTAAAATCGAACCGTATATGATATATGCAATAAAAGAAGTTCAAAAGTGCATGCAAGTAAGCATTAGAGAATGTGGGATAGGGATTGAATGTAATCCTTCATCTAATGTTTTAATAAGTAATTTTAAAAGATATGATAAGCATCCAATTTTAAATATGTACAACCTTGGATTAACAATTGATGAAAATAAAGCAGAAAAGTCACCTCAAATGTTTGTCTCAATAAATACAGATGATCAAGGTGTCTTTGATACATTATTGGAAAATGAATATGCTTTAATGGGAATTGCTTTAGAAAAAGCAAAAGATAAGGATGGTAATTCTTTATATAATCAATCTATGATTTATGATTGGCTTGATAGAGTTAGACAAATGGGACTAGAGCAGAGTTTTAAAATAAACAACAATAGTAAAAATAGATATTAGTACATTCAACTTATAGTTATCAATAGCAAATTATATGGAGTTAGGCAAAGAACTCAAACGCTAGAGTTGATGTGATAAATAAAGTATTAAATAAAAATTTAGAAAAAGAAACAAATTTTTAAATTTTCCAATAAACATGTTTTTATTTTTTAAAAGAAAAATGGGTTTAAATTTAAATGTTTTACAATTTAAAAAGTAAAAAAGTTAAGAATAAAAAAAGAAAACAATATAACAATTTATAGGAAATATCAAGGGTTGGGGGAATTCACTATTTTTAAAACAAGAATAATTAATAGATTTTCCAATAGGCTATAATACTACATGAAAGATAAATTCCAACTAAGGTTGAGTATTATAAGTAGTAATTTTTTGAGGTGATAAATATGTTGATGCAAGGAGCGACGCCAGAAATGGTTGAGAGGTGGAAAGAAGTCTGGAACGAATATAAAGGCAGATTACTTCCAAATCGGAAGGATGGAAAAGAAGTTGTGGAATATTTAAAAAATAAGTATATTCTAGAGGAACTACATGATGATAAAACAAAGAAGGTAGTAATTAATAATGTACTTTATAACAAACCATATGCGGATAAATTACCTATGGGAGCAAAACTGTCAGCAGTTACTTTTATCGTAGAAAATAAAGATAATGGAAAATTTCTTTATGAAAATCAAGACGAGGTTTTTAAGGGCAACAATATCTTTGTTGGAGTTGAATTGGAATCAGGATTTTTCTGCGTTGAAGGTAGTAGTCTACTTTGGGATGAACTATATGTATTTCAAGGCTTGGACGAAAAGGACATTCAGAATTATTTTTGTGTTGCAGAGTATATTTCCTGTCTGAAAAAATTTGGACTTCTCGAAAGTGTCTTGGACTAAAATTCCAATTTGCATTGTTACATAACTCTAATGGTTCAAGTATAAGTGGTTATTCATTATAAAGAAAACTTGTTCTTTGATAATTGAACAGTATTGTATTTACAAAATATATTATGACTAATTGAAATATAAATAGTAATTTGAAAGGATGTTTCATTATGGGAGAATTATCAAAACTACCTAATATCGGAAAAGAAGTTGAAAGGCAGTTGAATAAAGTAGGTATATTTACTTATGATGAATTAAAAGATATTGGTACAGAACAGGCGTGGCTGAAAATACAAGAAATTGATGCGTCTGCGTGTATTCATAGATTGTTAGCACTGGAAGGTGCAATTCAAGGTGTTAAGAAGACAGCGTTACAAAAGGAACGTAAAGTAGATCTAAAAGATTTTTATAATTGGCATAAAGGTAAATAGTAATTTGTAAGAAAGGTGGTCAATGTGAAAGATGTGCAAGTGGTAACTATGAAATATGTGATGGAAACATTGCAGCTATTGATTGAAAAATACAAATTCAATATAGATGTACTTTCAAGACTATTAAATGTGAAAAAAGAAGTTCTTTTAAGCCAAGATGAAAAAAAGATATTTGAGAATTTAAAAGATTCCTTTAAGATGGATTTAATTTTCATGATTGAGCTTATTGGGAGAGATGATGCTGATTTTAAAATTGGAGCATTTTTGCAAGTTTTATTAGAATATCATGGCATTTCAGCAGAAACAATTGCATTGATGTCTGGAGTTAATGAAAAAGAAGTTAGTGATTTAGTGGAAAATCCTAAATTAGTACCTTTAGAAAGTAAATACAAAATATCTAAAACAGTAATGTCATTACGTTTTTTCTTGAAGGAATTAGAACCGTAAATTCTAGTTTAAGGTTGAATGTTATAAATAGTAATTTGAGAGGGGAATTTCAAATGAATACTGCCATTTGGATTGCGATAGGTGCTACCTTCTAACTGAAAGATAATAGTAATTTGAAAGTAGGGTGTAAAAGTGCCAGAATACAAAAATAGACAAGAATTAATTTTAGAAATTTCAAATCGTGCAAAATTATTCATCGAAGAATTTAATGATATTGATGAAAAAGATAAAGATAGGTTAATTGATGGAGTTGACAGAACACCAGCTCAAATGATTGCTTATCAGTTGGGGTGGATGAATCTTATTCTTCATTATAATATGCCTTAATGAAGATGAATCAACTTATGCACAAATATCTTTAGTTTTAAAGATAATAAAGGAACTTTATGGATGGCATGTAGCTAATGTGTGAACGTGGAGGTAATGGAACAGATAAAGATAAATGTAGTTCTGGTGGAAGATGCAAGACGTTTAAAGGTACAGGATGTTTTTCTGGAAATTTGATGGAGAAGTATAAAAATAAGTTGTATGTTTGATGGAGTAAATAAAAAACTTGTTCTTTAAAAATTGAATAATGAAGTATTAACAAAATATGTTATAATTAATGCATAATGGTAAATTATGATGAAGATATAGAAAATTAGATTATACGGAAGTGGTTAAATGTATTATAACGATTTTATATTAGATGAACTAAAATCTAAAGGGCCAACATTAGTTGGATTTGCTGATTTATCTGAAATAGATATTGAAATACGTAAAGGATTTAGGTATGGTATTTTAATTGCAATAGCAGTAAATCCGTTTATTATATCAAGAATACCAAGTGGACCTCATAGGGAATATTATGAGGAAGTTAAAACTATTAATGAAAAATTAAAAAAATTGAGTTTATATACTGAAAAGATAATAATTGATAGAGGATTTAAATCTTTTTCACAAGCTAATATAAAACAAGATGAAAATTTCATAACACCTTTACCATACAAAACAGTAGCCACTCGTGCTGGAATAGGATGGATAGGAAAATCTGCTACTTTAGTTAATGAAAAGTATGGTAATGCTTTAAGGTTAAATACAGTATTAACGGATATGCCCTTCATAACAGGGATTCCAATAAATGATTCAAAATGTGGAGAATGTAAAGCATGCGTAATTAATTGCCCTGCTAACGCTGTAAAAGGAAACAATTGGAACGATAAAATTGAACGTGAAAATCTATTGAATCCAAAGGCCTGTAAAGAAAAAGTTATTGAAAGAGGATTGCCTTTTAATTTGACTTGGGGCACTTGTGGTATGTGTATTGCAGTTTGTCCATACACAAAGAGATATATTAAGCCTTTTGTGAAAGATAATTAAATAGAAGATATAGCAAAACAAATGAACATAATCTAAACAACATTCTCAAAATGTGTAACAATTAAGGTTTTGTAGTACTAGAATCTTGTAAAAAATGAGTAGCAGATTAAAGGAGAAAAAAGAATGGAATGTAAAATTAAAAACATATCTATAAACTATGAAATAATAGGTCGTGGAAAACCAATTATTATAATACATGGATATACGCGAGACCATAAAGTAATGGCTGGATGTATGGAACCTGTATTTAGTACTAAAAAAAATCATAAAAGAATATATATCGATTTACCAGGTATGGATAAATCAAGTAGTGCAGTTTAGATAACTATCCAAGAGCATCTTTTGTTGTATTGGATGGAGATGGACATAATTTGCAGATAGAGCAGGGAGAAGTATTTAATTCATTAGTTAATGAATGGATTATAAGATCTAATGAGTTATGATTTTCTTAAACTATGAATTATTTAAATAAGTATTAAGATTAGACAACAAAAAGCTTTTAATTACTTCCACGCGTAGCCATAGGGTATTGTTATTATATTTGAATATTTCTAATGAGATAATAATATTATTTAAGTATTGGAGGGAAATGATGTATAATTATATTATATTTGATATTGACGGTACAATTCTAGATACTGAAACAGCAGTTCTTTCATCACTTCAAAAATTATTATTTGAAGAACTTAATAGAAATTTTAGTTTTGAAGATTTAAGATTTGCGTTAGGTATTCCAGGCGAAGTAACATTGAATAAACTTGGAATAACTAATCTTTTGGAATCAAATGAGAAATGGAATAGATATTTTAAAGAATATTTTCATAGCGTAAAAGTTTTTGATTATATTAAGGATACATTAATAAAATTAAAAGAAATGGGAATTTCAACAGGTATAGTTACTTCAAAAACTAACGAAGAGTTCATAAATGACTTTGTACCTTTTGGACTAACTAATTACTTTGAATTGATAGTTTGCGCAGATGACACAGAAAAACATAAGCCTAATCCGGATCCAATTTTAAAATTCATTGAATTATCAGGTGCCGATAAATCAAAGACTATCTATGTTGGTGACACTAAATATGATATGGAATGTGCAGCTAGTGCTGGTATAGATTTTGCATTAGCATTATGGGGGGCTAAATCATCAACAGGAATTAATGCAAATTATATTTTAAAAAATCCTAAACAAATATTGGAACTTATAAAAGTTTAAATGTTTTGCATTAGCAAAGATAAATAACACATTGAAATACCGTATTATTCATAATGAATTTGCGGTATTTTTTATATCTAAAATATTACGCAATTCTAAGGTATCTTAACTGACACTTAGAAGAACTATATTAATCAAAGATAATAAATTATTGCGATACGATAATTTATTATTGACAAATAAAAAATGTAAGTATACACTTAAAATGAAAAATATGGTTTTACGGAGGTATTTATGAATCAGAAAAGTTTGTCAAAATGGATTAAGATTATTGTAATGGCAATGGTGCTGTGTGGTACAATGATATATTTTGAGGCAATACCATATATAGGGGATAGCCTTGCTAAGCAGGAAAAGGAAATCCAATATTTCTATTGGCCATGGCTGATTTTTATTTGGTGTACAGCTATTCCATGCTATTTGGTTTTGTTTTGGATGTGGAAAATAGCAGACGAGGTAAGTATGGATAATTCTTTTTCCAAAACAAATGCAAAGTATTTAAAGTGGATTATGGTTGCTACGCTTACAGATTCGGGATTCTTTTTCATTGGAAATATTGTATTACTGTTACTTAATATGAATCATCCAGGAATTTTTCTATTATCAATATTAATTTGTTTTGTTGGAGTATGTGTGGCAGTCGCATCAGCGGTATTATCCCATCTAGTGGAAAAGGCAGCACTTATGAAAGAAGAAAATGAATCTTATATATAGGGGGGGAATGTGATGATAATAATTAATGTAGATGTAATGATGGCAAAACGGAAAATGTCATTAAAAGAATTAGCTGAAAGGGTAGGAATTACAAATGCAAACATGTCTGTGCTAAAGACTGGAAAAGCAAAAGGTGTAAAGTTTACTACTTTGAACGAAATATGTAAGGCATTGGACTGCCAGCCAGGAGATATATTGGAATACAGGGAGGATGAAAATGAAAAGAATTGAGCAGCATCCAATTTGGTATTCTTTACTATTATCAATAATTATAAGTCCAATTGGTGGTGTTATTTATTTAAGTCATAACTGGAAATATCCAAATAATATTATTGCAGGTTTATTTTTCTCAATGGTGTCAGGAATTTTTCTGATTTATCCATTACTGCTTACCATAATTAATATTGTTACACTATTCTGGAAACCAAAAAATCAGAAATGGGTTAAAAATGTCAAGGTTTTTGAGTATATAACTATTGTACTTGGATTTCTGTATAGTGGAATGGTTATCGCTTTTTTTGACATACAGTTTCAATCTGACTGGTGGAAAGTTTTGCAAAATGCACAAGTGCATACGCCGATTTGGACAGTATCCTATCTGACAGTAGTCTGTTTGTCATGCATTGGAGTTATGGGATATCTTGTTTTATCCAGTATTGAGATAAAAAAAATGCCACCACTTGTTATTGTAAGTGCAATTGCTGCAATGTATCTTGGTATTCTGGAATGTGTATTATGGATTATTCAGATATTTTCCACAAGTTATATAATCCTATCTCTATTTCCACTTAACTGTATTATTATAGCTGCAAAGACCATAAGATATAAAATTTTGGAGTGGAATGCGAAAAAAGATAATGTGGCAAAATCATTTAATAATAAGTATCTAGCATTTTTAAATCAGAAAATGATAAATGCTGGATACTGGCCAATTGCTGCATTTATTCTGATGTGGCCGATTATTGGTATTACAATATGTGTTCTATCTTTGTTTGGACAGCAGCCAGATAACGTTATAAAAGCATGGACGGAAACTAGCGATTGGAATTTATCACATCGAGTGGCTCCTCAAAATGTTACTTACGATGAGCATTATTTATGTACTGTTGCAGCTGGAGGTCATGCAATCATCGTTAAACCAATTCGTTTGGGTGAGCGTCATGGACATCAAGTAATTGTGAATCGTCAGCTATGTGTGGCAAATGCGTTTGAGCAGATTTTGGAAGAACAAACACCAATGTTTCATAAGAATCTCCGTCATTTCTATGATACTTATGGATTTCCAATTGCGGAGATAATACATTCCACATATATGGCAGATATGGTGTATTTTATTATGAAGCCATTGGAATGGTTGTTTTTGATAGTACTGTATTTCTACGATGTGAATCCAGAAAACCGGATTGCGGTGCAGTATTTGCCAATTCAGCTTTTGTATCATTGATTTTAGTTATTACCCAAATCGCATCATAATTTTCATCATCATCTTTTTTTGCTTGAGGATTATATCCCCAACTATTCACAGGTGCTCCAAGTAATTGTGCTATCTTAGCTAGGCAGTGATGTTCCCAACATACAAGAACTACTTTATCGTCACTAAATTTGTTAATATCTTCAATGGATTGATTAATCTCCGACTGTTCGTAGTTTGCTATTATTGGTATATCAAATGATTTTGATAATGGGTCAACTGTTTCAACGGGTCTATTACTATGGGTACTATTCTCTTGCTTCATAGCTATGATAACATCAGGTTTACTAATATTATCAGGAAGATGATTTTTGAAAAAATTAGGGAGCTCATTTGCTCTTTTATACCCGTTATAAGAAAGATCAACATCCTGTACTGAACCATCTGAATTTTCTTTTTCTCCATGGCGAATAAATATAATTTGTCTTGGTTTTAAGCTTTTGGTATCACTGTTTTGGGATATAGACCTTGGTGATTTCGATTCTACTACATGATTGTTTTGGAAAAAGAACTTTAATCCGCAAGATACTGAAGCAACAACTATTAAAAGTATAATTAAAGTTAATCTAGAAACCTTTTTCATTACAACATAACATTCCTTTTACTTGTAATATTCTATACAATATAAAAAAAATTTTCATACTCAGAATAACAAATCATACAATAATTGTCCATCTAAGTATCATTTTTAAGTTACAGAACATGAATGATAAATGGTATATGCTTAGCGAATGTTTTATGCATCTTTGTCTCTATTTTTTCAGATATAGCTAGATTCTTAGAATAATTACTTTGACATTGTTGAAATAGAAACAAAAGTTTAATATAATATTGTTAATACATCAACGGGAAGGAGGATTGGCCATGAAAAAAGAAGAACAGGTCATGATGGGCCTCAGAGACTTATTAAACAAGATGGCTTCGCTTAATAAGGTTAAGATGAAAGACAGTTTTGAAGATTATAAGTCTTCTGAAGTACATTGCATCGAATACATTGGAAGAAATGTAGATCCCAACGTGACAAAACTTGCGGAGTCCTTTTATGTGACTAGGGGTGCCATAAGTAAACTAACTAAGAAGCTCATAAAAAAAGGCATTATCGAAAGCTACCAGAAGCCGGATAACAAGAAAGAAATCTATTTTAGCTTGACTTCGCAAGGAAAAGCAATTAATGAAGTCCATGAGAAATTGCACAAAGAGTTTCAAGAGCGCGATAAAGCTGTATTTGAGCAGATAACCGAGGAACAATTTGATAGCATGCTTAGCTTCGTGGAAAAGTATTGTAATCATTTGGATGCAGAAATAAAGAAGCAAGGTGTAGATATAACAAATCAAAATGATTTTGAATAATGAGGTTACATAAAAAAGTAGCCTAAAGTGGGCTGTATCAAAACGCTGAGACATCAGCGTTTTGATACAGCCCACTTTTTATTGTTGACAAAGAAACAATAAGGTGATAACATGATTATGTTGCCGAGGAAACATAATTAATGTTTTCGAGAGTTGAGAATTTTAAATGTGTAAAAATAAAAAAGAATTAAATAGGTAGTGTAAAAAGATCTACACTACCTGAGAATTTAAGGAGGATTACTATATGGAAAAGAAAATGAGTAAAATTTTTTTGTGGATAATTGTGGGAATTGTGTTGATGAATGGAATCGGGATGACGGTTGTGTTCCCGCTATTGCCGTTTTTACTGGGAAGCTACTTGCCCGCTTCGCAAATAGTTGTAGGAATGAGTGCGCTGGCATCAGTTTTTGCGGCTTGCACTTTTTTTGCAGCGCCAATATTTGGCGCATTAAGCGATCGCTACGGTAGAAAAAAAATCTTAATCATTAGTTTGTCCGGATCTGTTATAGGATATATTCTATTTGGTATAGGCGGGGCGCTGTGGGTGCTCTTCCTGGGCCGCATAATTGATGGACTAACAGCAGGCAATATCAGTACGCTGTTTGCTTACATTACTGATAGTACAGAGCCTCAAGAGCGCACAAAATGGTTTGGCTATATAGGTGCTGCCATGGGAATAGGATGCATGATAGGGCCTGCACTTGGAGGTCCGCTTGGCGCCATTTCAATTACGCTGCCGTTTTTTGTTACTGCAGGTATAATGTTCTTCTCCATTATTTGTACCTATTTCTTTCTGCCAGAATCACTGTCTCCTGAAAAACGATCAACCCATTTTTCCATAAAAAGTTTCAATGCTTTAGGTCAATTCAAAGATATTTTCACCATGAAAGAGGCCAAAGCGCTTATGATCGTCGGAGGATTCTTCTATGTGGGATTAGAAATCTATCACTTCAATTTCAGCATCTTCTTAAAAGATATTTTCTCTTGGGGACCTGCACTTATCGGTGGTATACTTACTCTTTGTGGAGCCTGTGATATTATTTCGCGAGCTATGTTATTACCGCTTCTTCTTAAAAAATTCAGTGAGCGAACTATTGGTATTGTCGGTCTTTTCGTACTAGCACTGGGACTTATGCTAATAGTTCTTAGCAGTCATATCTCGTCTCCAGTACTTATTTTTGCTGCGGTTATGAGTATCACCATAGGCGAAGGCTTGTTCGATCCGTCTTATAACGGACGACTCTCGCAGTGTGTAGACGAAAGTAACCAAGGAAAATTACAAGGTGTAAATCAAAGTTTGCAGTCGGCTTACAGAGTTCTTGTTCCTCTTGCAGCAGCAGCTATATATTCATTTAGTCCAGGCATTCTATATGGAGTGGCAACTTGTGTCATGATTGGAGCTCTCATTTTATTCTCGAGATTACAACCGCAATATATTAGAAAATAAGGCTTTGTTAGACTAATAAAAGCTGCAAGTGTTGTGGACAGGCAATTGGAAAAAATTAAATGATCATGGCGTAACAGAAGATTTAAGAAAAAGGTTGATGACACAGCAAAATATATTATATTTAACTTAAGAGATCACATATTCAAAGAAAATTATATTTTATATCCTACAGCAATAGAACTTATAACAGAAAAGGAAACATGGGAGGATATGAAGAGAAGGTGCGACAGAATAGGTTATTGTGGATTTACACCTAAAGTATAATTTAAAAAAGTGAATTGTAACATGGGTTACAGATTAAAAATAAGTTAAGTAATATACTAGGACATAGAGAGTAAACAGTTTTAAATCTAATCTTAATAATATAATTAAAGAAAATTAACTAGATTAAAGTAGAGGAGAAGATAAATATGATAACTAAAGATTTAACAATAGGAGAAGTATTACGAATGAGGGAAGATGCACCACAAATTTTAATGAATTTTGGAATGGGATGTGTTGGATGTCCATCTTCTCAAGCAGAATCAATTGAAGATGCAGCGAATGTTCATGGATTAAATTTAGAAGAATTATTAGAGGCGTTAAATAAATAAGTAAAGTAAAAAATAACTGTAACATATGTTATGGTTATTTTTTTAATACCATCTATGCACAAATTTAGATGTTGTAATATTTATCGTATTAAAAATACAAATAAAGGGACATAACATATAAAGGGAGTAATTATTAAGATGAAAAATAAGGAGGAATTAAATATGTCAAGTTTTGCTGCAAGTATAGATGTTAGAATCTATGAAAAAGGAAATAAAAAATCAGTTATTTTAAAAATTTTTGAAGAATTAGCATTAGGTGAAACAATGGAACTTATAAATGATCATGATCCTCGTCCACTTTATCAGCAGTTTATGATGAAGTTTCCAAAACAGTTTGAGTGGGAATATCTAAAACAAGGACCTGAAATATGGCAAATAGGAATTACAAAGAAGCAAAATCAAATTTTAAAACAGAACGATTAAACTTACATTTGATGAAGGATTGTGGTTATATTATTTCCGACTTGTTATTTATTTTCATGTGCCTAAAGTCAACAAAGAAGAATTGAAATGGATGCTTATAAATATGAAGTTAGAACTAAGTTTAAATTTAAGCCCATTGGAGTAAAAAACAGCTTTTAAGACAAATATTAATATAAACCCTCAATTTTGAAATTTTACAAGTTTCAGAATTGAGGGTTTCGTGGTAATATATGTCTATACTCTGTTGTGAGGTATGAAAATGGAGATTTTAGATTTAAAAAATCAACTTGATGAAAAAAAAATTATTATCAATACCGTTGCACCATTCAAGCCCTTCAGAACAAAAATATCTAGAAAAAATAAGTGAAAATAATCCATTGAAATTAGTTTTTAAAATGGCGAAAATATTATTAATTATTAAAGTCCAATGATTAATTTGGCTGATTCAATAAATCGTGCAAAGATGGGTAATTTAGGGGAATTAACCAAGAGAGGATTCATTAATACTATTATTATAGTTTCAATCGTTAGAATATTATTTTTTCTTTCTCGATGTTCTAATTAAGTTAATTAATAATTACAGTATATATGTTTGAATCATAATGTTCTTTTATTGAAAATTATATGCAATAAATTGGTATAATCTTTCTCAAGAGCTTATAAATCACAATTAAATTAAGGCTTAGTACTATAAGCAGTAATTTGAACAGTAGTTTGAAATAAATAATACTTATATAATTAGGAGAAATGATAAAATGAAAAGTACTAATATTTATGTTATTCATGGTTATACATCTTCCAGCCAAGCAGAGTGTAAGTTTAAGATGAAAGACAGTTTTAAGGATTATAAGTCTTCTGAAGTACATTTTTATTTCCACCGGAATCACTGTCTCCCATATTCTAAGTAGTATTTACTAAATGATAAAAGCCATACGCATCTTATGGAACAGGAAGAGAATTATGCTTTCTGTTTTACAAACATAAATGTGAATGACATTGTATAAATAAGATAATCTTCAAATTTATCTATTTGTATATTATCTTATATAATTTACTACATTTAAATTTCTTTTAGGAGCAATTACTTCTTTTTTTAGCTGCTTGTATCCTAAAGCTACACCATAATAAGGTTCATATCCTTCTGGAACACCAAGTTTTCTAACTTCATCTTCTAGTTTTAAGAAAAATGTTATAAGGCCAATCCAAACAGAACCAATGTTTAAGCTTTCTGCTGCTAGAAGCATATTTTGTATTGCTGCAGAGCAATCAACTTTTGGGGAAAGTGCATTTTTATTACCAGATACAATAATCAATGTTGGTGCATCATATGTCAGATTTACTTTAGGATTTAACCCCATGTTTTTGACCCAATCAATTTGTGATTTTACCATTAACTCTTTAGATTTATCACTAATATATTGTATTATTTCTTTATTTTGAATAACAGTAAAATGCCATGATTGGTCATTATGACCAGAAGGTGCATAAATACCAGATTCAATAATTAAATCTAAATCTCCTTGCTTTATTTGTGTAGGTAAATATCTTCTTACACTCCTTCTATTTCTTATTGTGTTTAAAACTTCATTCATATAATTTCTTCCTTCCTTGTTAGTTTTATAAAATAATAACATTAAAAGTATTATTATAAAAGTACGCACAAATTTGATATGTAATATCAAAAATGATACTATTAAGGTAACTAAATACAAAATAGATTATTATGAAAATGTGTTAGGAGAAGAAATTAATGTCAAAATCAATTGATTTAGAATCAGATTGTCCTATGAATTTAACTATAAATATACTTAGCGGAAAGTGGAAATTAGCAATTCTTTGGCATTTGTCAAGAGGAACTATTAGATTTAATGAATTACAAAGATTATTAGCTAATATTACTCAAAAAACATTGACAATGCAATTAAGGGAGTTAGAAAGAGATGGAATAATTTATAGAGAAGTGTATCCAGAATCACCACCAAGAGTAGAATATGGACTCACAAATATTGGAGAAAGTATGCAGCCGATTCTAAGTGCGATGTGCGAATGGGGAAAAGATTATAAAAAGTTAATGAATGAAAACAATGCTGTTAGTTTGTAAAATTATTTAGTAATTAGTAGGGAAATTTGAAATTAAAGATTGTTATTTATATATGATGGAGGAATAAGGCACATGATGGAAAATAGGATTGGCAGATGGACTTGTTATTTATTTGATTGTGCCTAAAATGCATTTAGGTTCAATTTATTTAATAGTTAGAGATTTTAATAAGTGAATGGCTTTTTATGAAAAATTACTGGAGAATGGACTTGGATTTGTAATGACTGCACTTTTTGTAGTGATTTTCCTTGAACAATGGACGAAAGAAACAATGCATCACAATTTATTGATAGGATTAGTTAAAGAACAATAAAACAATTAAGATATAATATTTCATATTTATAAATTAGGAGGGGGCGTATGATTGAAAAAATATGTAAAATTATTGATGATGAGTATAGCTGCGATATTGATATAAGTATTGAGGAATGGAAACAATTATTAACCAATCCTAGCGTTTTTGATGATAAAAGCAAAGAGGCTATAAGAAAATGGTACATAGAACCTAGATACGCTGCTACTTGTGGCTATATAGGCAGAAAATATAATGAACACAGTATGAGTGCTAATGGAATTATAAATGGTTTAGCGGGACGAGTCCAAAAAGAACTTGGACGGTTTGTTGTTAAGGGAGTAGACGGTATAGCTGTAGGTACAAGATTTATTGTGGTAATGAAAAGCAAACTGATTAATTCAAAACCAAAGACTTGGGAGTGGACACTTAGAGAGGAACTTGTAAAAGCTATTGAAGAATTAAATATATTTTCAGATGATAGTTATTCAGATGATGATCTTGTTTCAGATATCGACCATAGTGATATTTCTTCGGATACCCCACATTTTGAATATAGTGGCAAACCTAAAAATAAGAAAGACTCTGTTTATGTCCAAAATAAATATGCGTATCCTAGAAGTCGCAAGGTATCAATAAATGCGCTGCGACACGCAAATTATAAATGTGAACTTGACAATACTCATTTAACATTTACTAGAAGGAATTCGGACTTGAACTATACTGAACCTCATCATTTAGTACCAATTACTTATCACAATAAATTTGAAATATCTCTTGATGTTGAAGAAAATATTGTTTCCTTATGCTGTAATTGTCATAAGCAAATACATTTAGGACAAGGCTTTGAAGTAATGCTAGAAAAATTATATAATGAGCGGAAAAATTTATTAAAGATGGCTGAGATAGATATATCGTTAGATGAGTTGATTAAACTATATAAAAATGATAAATGCGAAAGTTGAATAGTAGAAATTAAAGTATGGCTGTAATCCAAATCCAATTCCATTAACATTTACGCCTATAATGGGTGGAAAGCTAACAAAACTTGATAAGATAATAAAATCAATACAATTAGTAAAAAAGATAAACAATGAATATATGTATGATATAGAATCACTTTTATATGCATTCGCAGATAAATTCTTGGATGACAAAGATTTGGAGAAAGTGAAGGAGGAGATAAGTATGACAAAGCTTGGACAAATGTTGGTTGATGAAGGAATTGAAAAGGGCATTGAGAAAGGGAAAGAACAACAAGCAACAGATACAGCTATAAAAGCAATTGATATGGGACTAGAAAATGATTCTATAACCAAGCTTACAGGACTTACCGATAGAGAGATAAATATACTTAGAAGATCAAAAAGCAATTGAAATATAATGATAAATAGGTTCATAAATATAAAGGAAGTTGTTATTTATATAGCAACTTCTTTTATATTTATTTTACAATTTTTTATGTGTAAAAGTTTTTGTTTTATTAGCATAATCCGCAACAATATTGCCATTCCCATACAATTTATATTTATAGATAAGAAGTCCCTCAAGTCCAACAGGTCCTCTAGCATGAATCTATTAGTACTTATTCCAACTTCTGCACCAAAACCATATCTAAAGCCATCACTGAATCGTGTAGAACAATTCCAGAGTACATTAGCAGAATCAACCAAATTCATAAATAATTCTGCATTGTCTTTATTTTTAGTAATAATAGACTCAGTATGTCCTGAACTATACGTATTTATATGATCTATAGCTTCTTGTAGGTTTTTAACTATTTTTATGGAAAGCTTATAGTCAAGGTATTCTGTTTTCCAATCTTCATCTGAAGCTGGATTAACAGAAATAATTTTTTGAGTTTCACAGCAGCCTACGAGTTCAACATTCTTTTTGTCTAACTCTATTTTTAATAAAGGAAGAAATTCTTTTGATATATTTTCATTCACTAAAAGAGTTTCAGTAGCATTACATACAGATACATATTGAGTTTTTGAATCTACTACAACATTCACTGCCATATCTAGATCAGCCTCTGCATCTACATAACAGTGACATATACCATCTGCATGACCCATAACTGGTATATTTGAGTTTTTCATTATATACTGAACAAATTCATTTGAACCTCTTGGTATTATTAAATCTATGTATTTATCCAATTTTAACATTTCATTTACATCATCTCTTGTTTCTAAAAGATGCAGCCAACCGTTTGGCACACCAACAGCTTCGGAAGCTGTTTTTATAATATCAAATAAAATTCTATTTGTTTTTAAAGCTTCACTTCCACCCTTTAAAAGAGCAGCATTTCCACTTTTTAAACATAAGGTAGATATTTGAACTAAAGCATCTGGTCTAGATTCAAAAATAACTCCAGTTACACCAATAGGGCAACTTATTTTATAAAGCTCAAGTCCTTTATCTAATTCTGTAGCGGCTAAAGTTTTTCCTACAGGCTCAGGTAGATTTATAAGACTTTTTATTCCACTTACTACATCGTCAATTTTGCTTTCATCAAATTTGAGACGTTTTAATAGTGGATCTGATAAATTTTCATTTATGCTTCTTTCTAGATCGTCTTTATTTGCTTTAAATATTTCTTCTTGTCTTTCAATTAAAGCATCTGATATTTCCATAAGAGCCTTATTTTTTATGTCAGAACTGCAATTTGCAAGAGTTATGGATTCTTTTTATAAGTAATATCTGATCGTCATATGTATTTTAGTTGCATTTCAATGGAGTTTAGATTGAAGTAATTAATTTTAGAATATATGTAAAAATTTGAGCTAAATTTAAAATGAATGACAATATAATAATGAAATTTATGGTATAATCAGGTAGAAAATGGATAATTGGCAGGCGTAGAATTTTAACTTGCAGATTGGTAATCCATTATTGGGAAAGTCTAATAATTATAATCACATAATGTTTTAAAGATATTTTAATTGTATAGTTTAGATGCTGATAATGTCTATAATTGGTAGTTCAAATGATTTTGATGGCAGTTGTAGTTAATTTTAATATATAGATTAAGAGAGGTTACGTTATATGACTAAAAGAACTTTAGAAGATGTAGTTCAGTATGTTGAAAGTCAGTTTAAAAGTAAGTGCAAGGTTTTAAGTGCTAAACCAGAACAATATTTTAATGATATGGGTGAGGAAGTAAGAGTTTGGAATGTTAAAACTGATTTAGAAGGAGCATTATGGGTTGTAGAAGGAGATACAATGCCAATGAATTTTTATTCACAAGAGGCATATTATTTTTCGGCAGATGAGGTCTATTCTTTTCATATTGGATTAATGGAAAGAATGTATAACGCCTCATCTGAATACAAACCAGAAAATTTTGTAGAAGCAATCACATTAGAAAATGAAATTGCTCCACAATTATTTAGAAAACTTAAAAACATAGCAACATTAATTGATTCAGCAGTAGAAATTGAAGATTTTCAGGCAATAGGAGTTCAATGTCGAGAGATTTTGATAGAATTAGGAAATTACATATATTTCATAGAAATGGCTGGTAAAGTGGAACAGCCAAAGGCATCTGATTTTAAAAGAAAGGCGGAATTATTTATTCAATTCTATTTAACTGGTTCGGAAAATAGTGATTATAGAAGTATTATAAAAAAACTAACAGAATCTACATGGGATTATGCTTGCAAGATCACCCATTCTAGTAGCACAACCTTTTATGAAGTATCAACATGTGTTACTTTGTGTACTTCATTAGTAGGTGTGTATGAGAATATAAGACAAAAGGTTTATGATCCAATTTCACAGTATAAATGTAAGTGTTGTAAGAGTAAAAAATTAAAGCCAATTGATGATGAGACAACAGATGATGGAATAGTAATAAAATGGTTTTTACAATGCGAAGAGTGTGGAGAGATTACTGAGGTTAATTTCAAAGAAAACAATTCTAGTGAATTTAGATATATAAAAGGAATTGAACAACAGAAAATAGTAAAATAAAAAATATATTGAAATCTTATTTTACAATGTAAATTTTATTGAGATTGGAGATAATGTTATAATGAAGGTTATTCCGATTACAGGTTTAGAAATTAATGATAATATAAGAGTGGTAGTTCAAGCATTTAGTGCAAAAAAATTATCAAAAATATTTGGAATTAAAGAAGAAAAAGAAGATTATGTATATATAGATGATATCGTTTTTGCCAATAGGAGTAATTTAGAAACTAAGATTGATAATAGTCAAGAAGTAAAGGAAATATTAAAAAAGTTTCCTCAAACAGAAACTTTTGCTATCATAAATACAAGACTTAATAAATATACTGAGTTTTATGATTTGAAAGTAGCACTTAGTATAATTTATATAGCTTATAGAAGTAAGATGGAAACATATTCATGTGATGCTAATCACTTTGGTTTAGGAGTTATTTATGGATATCATACTGAAGCGGGTATTCAATCAACTAAATGGCATATTAGTATTGGAACTAAATTAATTGACGAAAACTATTATGACTTAACTATACCAGTATATTATACATCTGATGAAGAAATAGAAAGTTGGAAAATTCCTAGGCATGTATATAGTCCATTAATAGTAAAGAAAGATATTTCAAAAAATATTAACAAAATTTCTATGTCAATAGTAAAGCCAAGCCAAATGTCAAATAAATTACGATCAGCATTATATTTATTATTTAATACTTTAAATTTTGAAAATATAGATTTAGTTATAATTATGTATTCAACAATTCTAGAAACTTTATTACTATCATCAAATGAAGATAATCAAAGAAAAAAGGTATCTGTAAGGTTAGTATGTTTAATTAGAAATTTAGGAAAATGTGAAGAAAAAGAGTATATAGCTAATTGGGTATATTATTTTTATAAATATAGAAATGATATAGTTCATGATGGAAAAAGTTTTATTGAATTACAAGTTGGAGAAGAATTTGTAATTTTTAATCATACATTATCACTAATCCAGCATTTGATTTTTAGTTTAATAAATAAAATTGTAAACAATGATATAACAACTACAAAAGATATAATTAAGATAGTTGAAAAAAATATTGAAAATGATAACTTGAATAATGGATTTGAGTATATTTCTCAAAATATGATTATGTACTATGAAGATTAATTAAAAATAGTATATATTAGATTAATAAAATAAGCTTATAACTATATTAATGATTTGGGTGGTGTTTAAATGATTCATTCAAAAGATATTACTAATCTTAACCATATAAAAGTTATTTTGGATAATATTAAGAATGATGTTATTACTTATGAAAACATATATGGACAAGTACCAGAAGAAATAATTGAAAATATAACATTTCAATTATGTGAAATTGAAGAATTTATCATTGGATTTCAAAAATACACAACAACTAACATTAATAAATCGAATTTACGAATGATGGGATATTGGAAATACATAAATGGAGAATGTAGTTTTGAGTATATGCTTATGGAGATGAAGAAGAATGAAGGAGAGATTTAATAATATTACTGAGTATTGTTTATGTGGAAGTGGGAAAAAATATGAGAATTGTTGTAAAGGAAAAATAAATCCATATGAAAATGAATCTATTCATAAGCAGTTTATGGCGGAGTTAAATAAGTTACGTAGAAAATACATGAAGACATGTTTACACCCAAAGAGTGAAGAATGTTCTGATGTAAAAACTCATGCACATTCAATTTCACAATATGCTGTATTAGAACTAATAGCAAAACAAGGAAGTGTACTCATGCCAATTGTTTATGAGATAACAAATGAATTTAGAATGAAGCCTATGGGAATTGAATCTAAAGCAACTAAATTTTATTGTTTTTGCTCAAAGCATGATGGGATGTTTAATTATATTGATAAAAGAAATGTAATTCTTAACCAATATACATTTTTTTTATACGCATATAGAAGTTTTGCTGCAACTTATTATAAAGTCATGCGTGAATTAGATTGTTTTGATAAGTTAAGTCAAAAATATGATGTAAATTTTAATCCACATGCAGTTTTGATTCATATGCAAATGAAAAATTCAATGCCTGCATTAGAATTGTGCAAGAAGATATTTGATGATTCAATATTAACAAATGAATATGATTGTCTTGAAAGTACATATTTAACATTAGATTACAGAGTATATTTTGCAGTTTCAACATGCTTCAATTTGATATTTGATATATTCGGAAATAGAATAGATTATGCTGAATACGATTTGCCTATGGTTTATATTTCTATCATACCACAAGAACAACAAACTCAAATTATTTTCTCTTGGTTTAAGAAAGACAAATTATTATATGGATTTTTAAAAGAACAGCTAAAAATTGTACCAACTAGATATGTTCTGAAATATTTGAATAATTTACTTCCACTTAATTGTGAAAACATGACTGTAGGACCTGAACTTTGGCAACATTGGAGTAGTAATGCTCAAAATGAATTTTTGAAATTAGGAAAAGGACAATTGATAAATGAAAATGTTAAAAATTATTCGTATTCATATTTTGAACTAAGAGATTTTAATCTATTTGAACATATTTAAACTAAAGATATAAATTTAACATCTCTAAGCAGATACTTATTAGGCTAACAATTAGAAGGAAAGAGTATCATATTAAATTGGAATATATTGTGTTCGTAATGGTAAGTTGATGCAACTAGATAAAAAATACTTAAATACTAAATAAGGTTTAGGATAATTAATGGTGAACCGTATCATAAATAACGTAGACTTTTTTGTAAATAAGTATTAAAGGGTTTACTGATAATTAGTAAGGCTACAATGAATAATAAATGAAAGATCCGTATCAACGCATTAAGATATTCGTAGTTAGTGGGCTCATCTATTTCTAGCTTTACAAATGACTTTACGTGAATTGAGTGTACAAAAAAGAAACCGCCATTTCTGGCGGCAGAGTATCTATTGATTCTGGTTTCTACATTTAGCTGGGAGTTTACCTTACCATAGCAGGATACTATCAAGGAAACCAGATTAGAGTTTTATTTTACTATATTAACAGTTCCTTCTTTTCTAGGTGCTGCTTTAGTTTCTTCTTTACTGTTATAGCCCAAAACAGCAGTACCAAACACTGCATAATCTTCTGGAATACCTAATTCTGTAAGTACGCTTTTAACCTTAGGATCTTCTCCAGTAATAGCTAATATTTGAATCCAGCAAGATCCAATATTAAGTGAATGAGCAGCTAAAAGCATATTTTGAAGTGCAACAGCACAATCAGATTCCTTTGTTATTGAAGTTTTATCATAAGCTGTAATCACTATTGTAGGTGCATTATAAAACGGATTAAAATTCGGATTTTCACCCATTTTTCTAAATTGTTCTATAGACGACTTTAACATAGCTTCTTTTATTGCAGAAATTAGCTTTTCAATCTTTTCTTTATTTAGAACTGCAGTAAAATGCCAGTCTTGTTTACCCATAGCGCTTGGAGCAAAGGTTGCAGCTTCTAAGATTACATTTAAATCCTCATCTGAAATTTGATCTTCTTTATAAGTTCTTATACTTCTTCTTGTTAAAATATTTTGGATTACTTCATTCATATTTTTTCTCCTTTCAATTTAAAAGACATTTTAATTTAATATATATATTTACTAAATGACAATAAATATACATAAGATTTTTGCTTAATAAAAAAACACCATTACCTTTGACTAATACATAAATAGAATTTATAATTTACTTATCAAAATTTAAATGTAATTTATAAAGTAATATAATGATATCAGAACATATATCATATGTCTAATTTATATTTTTCATCGAATCAATAACTAAAAGTTATAGGTTAATATTAATGTTTTATAACTTTAAATATTATAAATTAAGGAGTGTATTTATGAACTGGCAGCAATTAGAATATTTTAAAACTATAGCGGAAACGCAGAATTTCACATCAGCGGCTAATTTGCTTTCTGTAACTCAACCAGCTTTGAGTAAAGCTATTTCAAAATTAGAAGAAGAGCTAAATGTACCATTATTTGAAAAGAATGGTCGTAATATAAGATTAACTCGTTTTGGCAGTATGTTTTTAATACATGCTAACGCTGCAATAAATGAGATTAGTAAAGGAATTCAGGAATTACAGGATATAATTAATCCTATGGCAGGCACAGTTTCCATATCTTCACTTTACACTATTGGAACACATTTTATTCCTTCGATTATAAGTGATTTTTTGAAGGAAAGTCCAAATACAAAATTTGAGTTTGGGATTCAATCAACTTTTAATATTTTACAAGGCCTTAAGGATGGTAAATTTGATTTTGGTTTTTACGATGAATTTGAAGATATTAAAAGGTATGAAGAAATAGAGTCAGTTCCTATAAAAAATGAGCAACTTGTTCTCATAGTCCCTAAAAATCATCATCTTGCTGATAAAACAGAAGTATTTCTAAAAGACTTAAAAGAAGAATCGTTTGTGTTTTTTTCAGAAGGAATCAAAGGAAAAATGTGTTCCATTTTTGAAAGTATTGGTTTTATTCCAAAAACATCCATGGAATATAATGAAAGCAGTATGGTAGTAACAGGTTTTGTTAGTGCAGGTCTTGGTATTTCTATAGTTCCTAACACCCCAAATTTAATAACAGAAGAAGTATCAGTATTAAAAATAAAAGAACCCTATTGCTATAGAACTGTGCATATGGGATGGTTAAAGAATGGATATATGACTCCTTCAGCTAAAATATTTAAAGAATTTGTTATTGAAACCTCCTCAAAAATCAATATTTAATAAGATTTGTATTAAAGTATAGTTTTTGAGTAATAGTTTATGCAGGTTGATGAAAACACCCACCTTATTCTCATATAATGGAAAACTTTAATTTTAGGTTTTCTTTGTATGGGGATAAAGATACAGTGCAAATTATGCACAGTTTTATTGAAGTAGTTACTTGCGAATGATATATTGCTATCAAGTCAGTAGCAAACTCTTTTATATTTTTCAAAAAGCCTTATTATCTGCATTTTGAGAATATAGATATTCACAGATTGTATGTGACAGGCTTATGAGTTATGAGTTTTGTTTATCTATAAAGATTGTTTTGTACCTGCTTCACCTGAAGATATGAAAAGAAAGTAATCCTAACTCTCGTGACAGTTATGCAAACTTAGCTAAAGTGATTGATAGTGATGGATATGATATAGATCAAGGCCTTACAGGAGATAATAGTGCAAAGTTAAGAGAAGCACGCTTGCAAGAGTTGAAAACTGGTTGAGCTCAAACACTAAAATATAAATCATGCATATATACCATATAAAAAAGTCTCCGTTATGCCCGTTACGTTGAACCGGTGCGGCTGAGCAAGGTTGTGTAATTTAAATTGTGGAAATCCATTCTGAAAAGATTAAGTTAAATCATTCAGTAGCGAGTCATGGAGATAAATAGGTAACTATTTATTTTAAGCGCTGATAGTTAGGTGGTAGGATTGAATGTGATTGAGCCTTGTAATAAGTATAAATTTAGGAAGGCTGACGGTGTCGGTTCTCTGGAAAGC